>VTLG01004580.1_pt1 | contig 17808 bp, 22 predicted proteins | sample 4694571 | NCBI WGS metagenome assembly VTLG01 (sample SAMN12604809, study PRJNA352737) | marine metagenome | biome: ENVO:00000447; feature: ENVO:00000209|ENVO:00000569|ENVO:01000036; material: ENVO:00002151; isolation source: viral sequences binned using virsorter ... | reverse complement strand
TTATCCACATTTATTATTAAGGGAAGTTCGTTTCAAGCAGATGATGGTTGTAATGATGATTGTGTTGCATGTTTATTCTTATTTGGATGGGCTAGTGATCAAACTTATTTTAAAGAACTAACTGATAATGATATAAGAATGACAATGTTAAAAGAACAACAGGACGCATTAGAACAGGATATGGCTCCTTTTGGATTTGTTCTTACAGGTTTAGAAGATGAAAATATAGGAGAAATGGTTGATGAATATGGTACTAGATGGAGTCCAGTTATACGAGATTATACCACAGATTGGTGATATGATAGCATCTCTAAATAAATTCTATTAAATCATTATCTAGTTTGGTCCAACAATTAGAACATAGAATATGGGACTTTTCTATAAGATTAAAAATCCCCTTTCGACTTTTATCATTAATACCAACTCGTTTTGTTATTTTACGAATTTCTGAATCATGAGGATAGAATTTGAGACAAACAGTTTCACTTTCTCCACAGTGTTGGCAGGACTTATCTGCCAAAAATTCATTAAGTAGAACTATTCTCTTACGATAATTGCGTTGAGTTACCATTTTTATGGTAGCTTTATATTTCTCATAATGAGTATTTGACATGAAATTATTTATATGTTTTGATACATATAAAAATGGTTATTGCAAATCAATTTTTTATAAATATCATTGAAGAATAAAAAAACTCTTACATAATAAAAGGAGTAAAAAATGGCCTTTTTAGTCTCACCTGGCGTACAGGTCAACGAAATAGATTTAACTAATGTAGTACCGGCCGTCTCGACCACTATTGGTGCTATTGCTCTGGCTGCGGAAAAGGGGCCAGTGAGCTCAATTGTAGATATTGGTTCCGAAGAACAGTTAGTTCAGATTTTTGGGAAACCTAAAACTTCAAGTAATCAGTTCGAGAATTGGTTTGCGGCAACTTCTTTTTTACAATATAGTGATTCTCTAAAGGTAGTTCGGCCTGAATCATCTATACTTAATGCTGGCGCTAACTCTGGTATTCTCATACGTGACGATGATCACTATGAACAATCCTTCTCCACAGGACAAGGTTCTCATGGTGAGTGGGCTGCACGAACAGCTGGCACTTGGGGCAACTCAATCGGCGTTCAGATTTGTTCTACGAATGTAGGATACGAGCAAATCGTTGATACGTCAAATCAGTTAGTTAACGGTGCTGCATCGGCTGGCGCTACTTCAGTTACGGTTGATAACGCAGATGAGACGGGACATGCATTTAATGTAGGAGATTTAATCTCATTTTATTCAGATACAGGAGCTACAACACCGATTGACGAATATAATGAGTATGAAGTAACAGCTATTAATACAAGCACAAATGCATTAACAATTCGTTATAAAGATGATCCAAATGGCCAAGGTCTGCAAAATGCTATCGCAGATAATTCGTATATAAAGCGGCGTTGGAAGTATTACGACTTGTTTGAAACTGAACCTGGCACTTCTCAGTGGGCAACAGACAACGGCCGCGGTATTGGTGATGAAATACACATTGTTGTTTATGATACAACAGGTGATATTACTGGATACGATGCTGATGTTGCTGGTAACAGAACAAGGAGTGTTCTAGAAATCTATTCTCATGTGTCTGTAAACTCAGTTGCAAAGGATGCTCAGGGTAGTTCTAACTACTATCCAGATGTGATTTTCAGACAATCTCAGTATATTTACTGGACGGATCATATTTCTGCTGGTTCTAACTGGGGTACAGATACAACGTCTACTTATACAGTTGTGCATCCAATAACAATTGATTCTCTTTCAGGCGGAACAGACGATTATGCACCTACAGCTGGTGAGTTAGAACTTGCATATGATAAGTTTTTAGATACAGAATCAGTTGAGGTAAATCTAGTTATTGGTGGTAAGGGTGGAGGTGCTGGAGACACAAAAACTACTCAGGATACTCATGTAACAATGCTTACTGATCTTGTTGAAGAACGGAAAGATTGTGTGGGATTTGTTTCACCCTATCGTTCTGCAACGGTAGGTGTTGCTCTTTCATCCACAGCAACAGAGAATGTAAAAATTGCATTTGATTTGTGTCCATCGTCTTCATATATGGTATATGATAGCGGATACAAATATATGTACGATAAGTACAATGACGTATTTCGTTTTGTACCATTGTGCGGAGATACTGCTGGTGTTTGTGCGAATACGGATAGAGTTGCTGATCCTTGGTTCTCTCCAGCTGGTATGGCTCGTGGGTTTATAAGAGGAGCGATTAAACTTTCGCTTAATCCAACAAAACATGAGAGGGACATTTTGTACCGAGCTCGGGTTAATCCTGTAACTAATTTCCCTGGCCAGGGCATAGTTCTTTTTGGTGATAAAACTGCATTGGCTAAACCAAGTGCATTTGATCGTATTAATGTGCGTAGATTGTTCTTGGTTCTTGAGAAGTCAATTGCAACTGCCGCTAAATTTATGTTGTTTGAATTCAATGATGAATTCACAAGAGCTAATTTTAGAAATATGGTAGAACCTTTCTTGAGGGATGTGCAGGGTAGGAGAGGTATTACTGATTTTTCTGTAGTTGCAGATGCTTCCAATAATACGGGTGCAGTGATTGATCGGAATGAATTTGTTGGAGATATTTTTATAAGGCCTTCTCGGGCAATTAATTTTGTAACCCTAAACTTTGTCGCAACTAGAACTGGTGTGGCATTTTCAGAGATAGGAGGTTAATCATGGCAATGATTGATCAATTCAAGGCGGAATTAGAAGGCGGCGGAGCTCGCAGTAATCAATTCCAAGTATTTATTAATGACCCTAGAGGGATTAATATTGGTCTTGCTAATCGTAAAGCTGCATTTTTGTGCAGAGCTACACAACTCCCCGCTCAGGAAATGGCGCCCATCGAGGTTCCATTTAGGGGTAGGAAAATTTATATTGCTGGGGATAGGGAATTTCCTGATCCTTGGACCACTACATTTATCAATGATACAGATTTTAACATTCGGAATGCAATGGAACGGTGGTTGAATGGTATAAACCATCTTAGATTTAATACGGGTGTTAATCGACCACTTGATTATCAAGCTGATCTTGCTGTGATGCAGTTAGATAGGGATAATAAGGTCTTAAAACAATATACCTTTAAAGACGCTTGGCCAATTTCTATTAGTGCAATTGATCTGTCTTCCGATCAAGCAGATGCTCTTGAAGAGTTCGAAGTTACTTGGAGATATCAACACTTTGAATCTACTGGAGTTACAGATCAGGGCAGAGGTTCTAATGTTACTGTTGATATTGGTTTACAAGCTGATCGCGGCGGCATCTCTTTCGCCGCTGGGATACAAGCTGCAACTTGACAAGTTGCTGGATAGAATTTGATAACCTACTAAATACTATAAAGTAGGAGATATTATGGCTGAACTTTTTGGTTTCCGAATAGAACGTCCGAAAAAGGATGAGAAAACTGCTGTTTCATTTGCAGTTCCTCATCCTGACGACGGCACAATTGATGTCGCTGGGGGCGGATTTTATGCACAAGTTTTAGATGCTGATGGCAGAGACAGGTCTGATCACGATTTAATCAGAAGGTATCGTGATATTTCTCAACAATCCGAGTGTGATGCAGCGGTTGAGGATATTGTTAATGAAGGCATTGTTGCAAATGAAAATGACCAAGCTGTTGAAATTGTTCTAGAACGACTCCCATATCCAAACGAAATTAAACGAAAAATTAGAACTGAGTTTTCAGAAGTTTTGCGGTTGCTTAATTTCAATCAAAAAGGACATGACATTTTTCGTCGGTGGTATGTTGATGGGAGAATGTTTTATCATAAATTAATAGATGGTAAAAATCCCAGAAAAGGTATTGCAGAACTTCGATGGATTGATCCTAATAAAATCAAGAAAGTTAGGGAAGTAAAGAAAAAGCCGAACACCAAAGTTGGTGTAGAAATGATTGAAGATATAGAAGAATATTATATTTACACAGACCAAGGAAATTCCAAAAACGGCATTCCTGCTACAAGTATGGGTCTTAGAATAGCGTATGATTCAATAACATATGTACCTTCTGGAATTATAGACGGAAATACGGGTAGAGTTATTTCTTATCTACATAAGGCAATTAAGCCTGTTAATCAATTAAGGATGATTGAAGATGCGTTGGTTATCTATCGTATATCCCGAGCGCCAGAACGTAGGATTTTCTACATTGATGTTGGTAATCTGCCTAAGATAAAAGCAGAACAGTATCTAAAAGATGTAATGAATCGGTATCGTAATAAACTTGTATACGATGCAAATACTGGTGAAATTCGTGATGACCGAAATCATATGTCGATGTTGGAGGATTTTTGGTTGCCTCGCCGTGAAGGTGGTAGAGGAACTGAAATTACTACATTGCCCGGTGGACAAAATTTAGGTGAAATTGAAGATATCATATATTTCCAAAGGAAGTTATATCGTTCACTCAACGTACCAATTTCTCGTTTAGAAGCTGAACAAACATTTAGTTTGGGTAGAGCGACAGAAATTACGAGAGATGAACTTAAATTTACTAAATTTGTACAACGTATTCGTAAGAAGTTTACTCCTCTCTTTACCGATATTCTTAAAACCCAACTTCTTTTAAAAGGAATTATTACGCCAGATGATTGGGAAACTATGCAAGAGCATATTCAGTATGATTTCTTGCAAGATGGTCACTTTGCGGAATTGAAAGAAGCAGAACTTCTCAATGACAGAATTCAAACTTTAGATGCTATTCAGTCTTATATTGGTACGTTCTTTAGTAAAGAATATGTATTGAAAAATGTTTTGCGACTGAATGATGCTGAAATAGATCAAATGCGTGATCAGATTAAGAAAGAGACCGAAATTGATCCTATGGATGGGGGAATTGAAATCCCAGATGATTCTACGGGTATTCGGAGAGATGATCCGCCCGGCGGAGAATTTGAACAACCACCTTCAGATGGAGGGTCTGAACCAAAGGAAGAACCACCAGAGGAAGAACCGCCGGAGGAAGAACCGCCTCCAGAAGATCAGGAAGTTGATTCTGAATTTATGTTAAAGAAAAGGAAGAAAACATGACAAGTAAAGAAATAATTGATGCAATTGATTCTGGCGACAATATTAAAGCAGGACAAGAGTTTGATGATATCATGTCCACTAAAGTTGGAAATTCTTTAGAAACTAAAAGACAAGAGGTTGCAAAAACTTTTGTGCAACAATATAGAGATAAAATAGCTGATAAAGATAATGAGTGAAAATTTTTCTGGAATATATACTAATATATCTGAAAAGAATGAACATAAACGGTCCAAACAATATAAAAAATTGTCTCCGAAGATGAAGGATGCTGTTGACCAAATTTTCAAAATTATGGATTCTAAACCTTCTGATTTCCTAAATACATTTGAGAAAACTATACGAGAAGTATCAAAAACATTCAAAGTTTCTGAAAAAGAACTCATGAATTATTTTGAACGAGAAATGTTATCAATCTAGGAGCAGATAATGGCTGTTGTATTACATGAAATAGTAGATTCTGATTTTGAGTATGTACTTAAAGCTACTACTACAAGTACAAATAGCGCTGCAAGTCTTTTAGATGCATCAGCTGCTGAGGGTGCTGCGACTGATCCGAGAGTTTCAATCGTCGGAGTTCATTGGTCTGTAGCATCACAAACTGATATTTTATGGGATGCAACTACAAATGTAGTTGCTCTTTCTTTGAACGGTAGTGGTAGAATGGGTTTTGGAGATGGTATGCCTTCAATTCCAAATAATGCTGGATCAGGAGTAACGGGAGATGTTCTTGTAACAAACAGCTCGGCCTCAGTTGGAACTATAATAATCAAATTCAGAAAAGTATCTGGTTGGGATAATATCACATAATGCTAGAAACAGTGAAGAACCATACCCATAAGGAAATAGAAAAGGCAGTTATTAGAAGTCAACATACCCAACGTAATTGGGATTTAGGACAAAAAATTCCTAAAGAAGATTTAGACATTCTTTTACATTCTGTGACTAATTGCCCTAGTAAACAAAATATTGCTTTTTATAAGGTACATTTCATACAAGACCGTGATCTGATTGAAGAGATACATGAACATACGGAGGGATTTAGTACTAAGAGAAAGAAAGATGATCCTGTTGGATTTGAAACGAATCCTCAAACACTTGCAAATCTTTTAGTAATTTTTGAGAATTATGATTTTACTGAAGATTTGATTGGGGATGTTCATAGAAATGCGGCTACTAGAGAGTATATTCTAAATGGCAAATTTAGCGATATTGCAAAACAGGATTTGGAGAGAGATAGACAAATTGCATTGGGCATTGCTGCAGGGTATTTAAATCTTACGGCCTCACTTATGGGATACCGTACAGGATGTTGTCAATGTGGAGATTTCGAAAAAATTAGGGAAATTGCTTTATTGGAAGACATGCCTTTGTTGTTAATGGGAGTAGGATTTCCACAAAAAGGAGTTAGTCGTAAAAAACACCATATAAGAGACTTTACATTTGTCTCTAAAAAGAAACAACCAATTAAATATAAAATATGGGATTAAAAGGATAAAGATATGGATACGGTAAAACTTATTGCGGAACAAGTTGAAGATGTAGAATTTATTACCGAAGATAATGATGAAGGGAAAAAGAACTATAAAATTCGTGGTGTTTTTATGCAAGCTGATGTAAAAAATCGTAATGGCCGGATTTATCCTATGGAGGTTCTTCAAAAACAGGTTTCAGAGTATAATAAGAAATTTATTAAAGAAAAACGAGCCTTTGGAGAATTGGGACATCCAGAGGGCCCGACAGTTAATCTTGAAAGAGTCTCCCATATGATTACGGATTTATATCCAGATGGTAAAAACTTTATGGGCGAAGCAAAAATAATGAACACACCTATGGGTAAAATAGTTAAAAATCTTATGGATGAGGGTGCTAAGTTGGGTGTTTCTTCTAGAGGTATGGGTAGTTTGGAACAAAAAAATGGTGTTAATTATGTAAAAGATGATTTTTATCTTGCAACGGCCGCAGATATTGTTGCTGATCCTTCCGCACCAAATGCTTTTGTAGAAGGTATTATGGAGGGTAAAGAGTGGGTGTGGAACCACGGAGCTCTTGTTGAAGCTCATGTTGCGGAACTAAAACAGAGATTAGACGTTAAAAAGCGTAAAAGAGATGCAAAAATTGAGGCTTTGGAGTTTGCAAAGTTCCTCAAAATGTTGTAATTTATAAATAAAACAACATACTATTAATAGGAGAAATCCCAATGGCCGATAATGAATTAGAAGAGACAATTGAACAGCTTGAGGCTGAGGTTCTTGCAGAACTTGAGGAAGCTTCTGCTGATAAAGACCCGCAAAAGAAAGGCGCTACTTCTGCCCAAAAGGGTGATAAGGTTGTTGATAAAGTCAGCGGCGCAACCCAGGATGGCGGTGCGCCAGTAGTTGATCCCGAGGCTTCTGGTTCGCCAACGGATGTTGCTGCGAAAGATGCAAAAGAAATTCAAGGCGATCCTCAACAGAAGGGTGAAGACCCTGCTGAAAAAGGGAAGGGCAAGCTTGCTATGCCTGACAGTGGAAAAGTTGGCGCATTGAAACGTAAATTAGCAAAAGAAGATAATAATGATGACGAAGACGATGACGATGATGAAGTAAAGGCCAAGAAGGACGCTGAAGACGAAGAAGAGGACGATGAGGCCATGGAAGCAAAGAAAGAGGCAATCGAAGATCGCATTAAGAATATTAATGTCGAAGAAGATGTTAGAGCTCTTATGAATGCTGATGATTCTCTCTCTGATGAGTTTAAAACAAAAGCATCGACCATTTTCGAGGCTGCTGTTAAATCACGGGTTCGTTCTGAGATAGAACGTATTCATGAAGAGGTTTCTTCTGAGAAAGATGCCGAGATGGGGACTTTCAAGGATGAACTTTCAGAGAAGGTAGATACCTATCTGAATTATGTTGTAGAGGAATGGAATAAAGAAAACGAGTTAGCAATTGAGCGTGGACTCAAGGGCGAGATTGCAGAAGACTTTATTTCTGGATTGAAACAATTGTTTGAAGATCATTACATTGATGTTCCAGATGAAAAATATGATATTCTGGAAGCACAATCTGAAAAGATTTCCGAACTAGAAGATAAACTGAATGAAGCTATGCAAAAGAATATTGACATTAGTGAATCTAATTCAGTACTAGTTCGTGAACAGGTCATTGCTGAGGTTTCCGAAGATTTGGCCGACACTGAGTTTGAGAAGTTTAAATCTCTTATAGATGATGTTGAGTTTGGAGATGAAAAGAGTTTCAAAGAAAAACTTAACACATTGAAGGAAAGTTATTTCCCGAAAACTATAGTAGATAGACAATTTGATGATGAAGATGGTGGCACCGCACAGGACATTGATACGACTGAAGCAATGGACGCTTATATGTCGGCTATCAGTCGTAACAAACAGCGTGCCCAATAATATAATAAACAGATGTAACTAAAAAGGAGAAACAAATGTTTCAAACAGAACATCTACAAGAAAAGTGGCAGCCAGTCCTAGAACACCCCGATCTACCGAGGATCGAGGATTCTTATAAGCGGGCAGTCACCACTCTTATTCTTGAAAATCAAGAAAAAGCTCTGGCAGAGGACCGTGGTTTTCTTACAGAGGCAGTGCCAGTTAACAGCATGGGTGGCGGGCAGATGGACACTTGGGATCCAATTTTGATCTCATTGGTTCGTCGTGCGATGCCTCATCTAATTGCGTATGATGTATGTGGCGTGCAGCCAATGACAGGTCCGACAGGACTTATCTTTGCGATGCGTTCTTCGTTCCTCTCGCAAGATGGTGCAGAAGCTCTCATGGACGAGGCAATGCCTGGTAAAACTGGTGCATCGAACCAGAATGCCGCCGGTACAATCGGTGGTGGCGATGTTGGTGCGACTGAGACCAACCCAGCTGTTCTCAATGACAGTCCTTCTGCTGGTACTTACACAAGTGCTACAGGTATGACACGAGTCCAGGCTGAGGCGTTGGGCGATAGTGCAACTAATGCTTTCGCACAGATGGCGTTCTCAATTGAAAAGTCCACGGTTACTGCCGTGTCCCGTGCCCTCAAGGCCGAGTACACGATGGAACTTGCTCAGGACTTGAAAGCCATTCACGGTCTCGACGCTGAGACAGAACTTGCTAATATTCTTAGTTCTGAAATTCTTGCTGAGATTAACCGTGAGGTCGTTCGTTCTCTGTATATCACCGCTGTTAAGGGTTGTGCGGTCAATACGACAACTGCTGGTATTTTCGATCTGGACACCGACTCAAATGGTCGTTGGTCAGTTGAGAAGTTCAAGGGTCTCATGTTCGCTATTGAGCGTGATGCCAATGCGATTGGTCAAGAGACTCGTCGCGGCAAGGGTAATATGCTCATCTGTTCCGCTGATGTTGCTTCTGCACTTCAGATGGCGGGTGTTCTGGATTATACCCCTGCTCTTAACAATAACCTTAATGTTGATGACACTTCTACCACATTTGCTGGTGTTATGAATGGTCGCTTCAAGGTTTATGTTGATCCATATGCTGCTAACGCAGCTGCTTCTCAGTACTATGTTTGTGGTTACAAGGGCACATCGCCCTATGACGCTGGATTCTTCTACTGCCCATACGTTCCCCTACAGATGGTTCGTGCGGTTGGTGAGAGTTCCTTCCAGCCAAAAATCGGATTTAAGACTCGTTATGGTCTTGCTGCTAACCCATTTGCTGCAAAGGGTGCAGTTGCTGCGGGCGACACAGTTAACTCCGATGCATCTCTTGATGCGAATACTAATGCGTGGTATCGTCGGGTTAAAGTTACTAACCTTATGTAATAATAAGAAACTTAGTAGAGTAAACTTAGGGAGGTCTTCGGGCCTCCCTTTTTTTATTATAAATAAAGAGTATTGACTTTATATGAAATTTGTGTTACGGTGTATATAAATTAACTTATATAGGGAGTGAATTTTGAAAGCGATACTGAAATTTACCAATTGGTACTGGTATGATATTCGTCAACATTGGAATGAGAGTCATTGGAACAGATTATGTGGATATTCAATTATTATATTATTCCTTAGTAATATACTATTATTTCTGACATGATAAATCATTTAGTATCAATAGACGATTTAAGTACCACAGAAATACAAAAACTATTCCATAGTACAGCTAGTTTAAAAAACCCTAATAGTGAGTATCATTCTCGAATCTTAAACGATTCTTCTTTTTTAAAAAACAAAATTCTAACTAATCTATTTTACGAACCATCCACAAGAACATCATCCTCCTTTGCTGCAGCCATGTTAAAACTTGGTGGCAAAGTTATGTCTATTAATGAGATTAATTATAGTAGTGTGTCCAAAGGGGAAAATCTACAGGATACAATTCGTACTATGGGTTATTACAGTGATATAATCGTATTGAGGTCACAAAATGCAGGCGATGCTAAATTTGCAGCAGAAATTAGTAAGGTTCCCATTATAAATGCGGGCGATGGTACTGGTGAACATCCAACACAAACTCTGTTAGATTTGTATACTATCTGGGAAAAGTTTGGTAAGATAGATAATTTAACAATAACAATGATGGGTGATCTAAAGAATGGGAGAACTATTCATAGTTTGTTACATAGTTTAAAACATTATAATGTAAAGATTAACTTGATCAGTCCTGATAATTTGACTGCTCCATTTAAATATGCTCATGGAATAAATATTAACCTTTCTTTAATCTTGACCAAAAATATTTGTCAACAGACTGATGTTCTGTATATGACCAGAGTTCAAAAAGAGCGAGGTTCTATAGGACAATATGAATTAACCAAAGAAAATGTAAATCATTTCAAAGAAAAGATGATAGTAATGCACCCATTTCCTAGAAATGAAGAGATACCAACATGGTTCGACTCAGACCCTAGAGCTCATTATTTTAAACAGATAGAGAATGGTTTATATGTAAGAATGGCACTCCTTATGTCATATAAATAAATTTATGATTAAAGTTGCTAAGAAATATTTAGTCTTAGTGAACGTCAATTATTTTATGCCAGACTATAATAGTATTGTACAGGAATTTATCTGGCAAACAGAAGATTATATTCCTCAGTTGCCTAGAACACATAAATTTTTAATTTATTGGAAAGATAATATAAATGCGGTCATAAATGAAGTTTCTATATCATATGAGAAAGAACCTAATTTTAAATACAATATATTCCAATTGGAATTATAAATAATAATATGGCTACGGCGCAATCACCATTAGCAAGACAACCAACAAAATTGGACTATGCAAGTCCAACTCAGTTTCGATTCGGTATACATCAATTACCGAAGGTGGAATTTTTTGTAACTGCTGTTACTCTTCCTGGCATAAGTTTAGGAACTATTCCTTTTCCAACGCCACTTAAAGATATTCCCATAGCAGGATCAAAATTAGAGTATGCGAATCTATTAATTACTTTTATCGTAGATGAATATCTTGAAAATTATATTACATTACATAATTGGATGGCGGGACTTGGATTTCCAAAAGACCGAGAACAATTTGAAACATTCAGAGATGTTACATCAGACACACCACAGACTCCTAAAGGGCCATATAAGGTTGATAAAGTTACAACAGCGACTCCTGATAGATCAATGTATTCGGATGCTAACCTTGTTCTTCTTTCCAATAAAAATAATCCAATAGTTGAAGTTGATTTTCTTGATATATTTCCTACAACTTTAGGTGATCTAGAATATAATCAGGGAGCAACTGATGTGGAATATTTAACGACAACTGCTGAATTTGCATACCAGATTTATGAATTCAAAACATTATAAATAAAAATTGAGCGGATACGATAAACTTTAGCAGATTTCAAAATTAAGTCTTAGGACAATATAGACAAGAGAGAGTATTATCAATTTCTGCTCACCTTTGAAAGATATATTATGAATTTAGATCAATTAAAAGAAGAGGCCTTTCAAGACCTACCTCTCACCAATCAAGAGCATCTTGACCAAGAAGCTTTTAAAAATCAAGAACTGAAGGCAAAGTGGTTAGACTACAAAAGTAGATTTGAACTTTTACTTGCAAAGAATAAAGGTGATTATCAAAAATTGTATAGGGAGAAGTGGGAGTATTATGGGGGTAAAGCTGATGCAAAAATATATGTCGCAAAACCTTTTGATCTAAAGGTTCTTAAAACAGACCTTCAAATGTATATAACTTCTGATGAAGAAATTATCAATCTATCGAATAAAATAACTTATTTGGAAACTGTAGTAAAATATACTGAGGGGGTGATAAGGTCTATTGACAATAGAGGATGGGACACTAAAAATGCTATCGAATGGAAAAAATTTGAGGCTGGAATGATGTAATGGATATTGAGGAATATATTGGTTACTATAAAAATGTTGTACCTGTCGCATTATGTAAAACTATAATGAATTATGATTACAACTATCAACCGTCAACATATGCAAATCACAAAGGTAAGACTATTAATACTAATGAACGAGTATTGATGGATGAATGTTGGATGGGTAAAGATAATGTATATTATGAAGATATAAAAAAAGCTTTTGAACGAGTTATTAAAAAGCATTCAGATAAATTTTCTTTATTCAGTGTTCAACATACCACAGACTTTCGTATAAATCGATATCCTGTTGGTGGATTTATGTCAAGTCATGTGGACAACATACACCACAGTCATGGTCAACAATATGGGTATCCACAAGTCTCTGTTCTTCTTTATCTAAACGATGATTATGAGGGCGGAGAGTTTTATGTAGCGGGTAAAATGTTTGAACCAGAGCAAGGGTCAGGTATTATTTTTCCTTCAAATTTTATGTTTCCCCATGAGGCAAAGACTGTCACAAAGGGAATGAGATGGAGCATAGTGACATGGTTGATGTGAGTAGAACAAAATTATTTCCAACATTAATTTATACCTATAAATCTGAAATTACAATAGAACAAAATGTATTAATGTTAGATACAATAGTAGGTAACTTGAAAGGTAATTACAAGGATATTATTAGCGGTAAGGATGTTCCTTTTGGTTTATTTCAAGGAAGAGGTGATCTTCAAACTTTACCAGCTTTCAAACCTCTTGCTGATTTTGCAAAACATCTTTGTGGTGGAATATTAAACGAGGAAGGTTATGAAAATCAGGAAATAGAAATTACACAGATGTGGGCTAACAAACAAGTGGATGGAAGTGTACATCCCCCACATACTCATGCTAATAGTATTCTGTCTGGAGTACATTATCTAAAATCAACTGATAATACGAGCGGTACTCAGTTCTTTGATCCAAGAGCGCAGGCAAAGGTTATGATACCAAGAAGAGCAAATCAAAATATGTCAAATAGTCATATGTATCAAATTAATTCAGAAACAGGTAATGGTGTAATTTTCCCCTCTTGGTTACAGCATTGGGTTCCTAGTAATACAGATGAACGTATTACCATATCATGGAATGTGATCGTCAGAGGTGAATACGGCGAACCTCAAACTTTACAAAATGCTCGTATCTAAAAAGAATGAAGTATATTTAGTTTTGTCTGATTTAGATTCGTCTACTTCACAAGAACTGTCAGAGTTTTTTACCTTTGAGGTGCCCGGAGCTAAATTTATGCCCATGTATAAAAATCGTATATGGGACGGTAAGATACGGTTATTCAGTCCAGGCTCTGGGGAGATTTATGTAGGATTGCTTCCTTATATTAAGAAATTTTGCGACAATAACAAAATTTCATATATACTAGAAGAAGGAGTCGAAGATGGTAGGAGAATCGATGCACAAGTCGTTAGAGGATTTATCAGGAGTCTCAAACCAAAATCAAAAGGAAAATCTCTCAAAATACGGGACTATCAAATTGATGCAGTACGGCACGCTATTGCCGGAAATCGGGCTTTGCTTGTTAGCCCTACTGCTTCTGGTAAATCTTTAATAATATATTCTCTTGTTCGTTACTACCAGATGAGTGGACACAAGACTTTAATTCTTGTTCCTACAACATCTTTGGTAGAACAAATGTATTCTGATTTTCAGGATTATGGTTGGAGCCCCGGTACTTATTGTCAAAAAATTTATCAGGGACATGATCGTAAAGTAACTAAAGATGTGGTTATATCTACGTGGCAATCTATTTACAAGATGCCGAAGAAATATTTTGAGCAGTTCGGGTGTGTGATTGGAGATGAAGCACATCTGTTTAAAGCAAAATCTCTTACAGGTATTATGACTAAGTTGCACCAATGTAAGTATAGGTTCGGGCTTACAGGGACGCTAGACGGTACACAGACGCATCAATTGGTATTAGAGGGTCTATTTGGTTCTGTAGAAAAAGTAGTAACCACCAAAGAGTTGATGGATAAAAAGACTCTCGCAAATTTGAAAATAAATTGTATATTATTAAAACATCCACCTATACGAGAAAAGATGTCTTATGCGGAAGAATTACAATATCTTGTGGCAAATGAGAAAAGAAATAGGTTTATTAGTGATTTGTTATTATATCTTGATGGCAATACTTTATGTTTATTCCAGTTGGTAGAAAAACATGGGAAAATACTAGAAGAGAATGTTAGAAAGAGTATTGAACTTGGCACATTTGATGATAGATTAAGACAGGTATTTTTTGTTTATGGCGGGGTTGATAGTTTGGAACGGGAGAGAATAAGAGAAATTGTTGAAAAGGAAAGAAATGCCATTATCATTGCGTCTTATGGTACTTTTAGTACTGGCATTAATATTCGTAATCTTCATAACATCGTGCTCGCCTCACCTTCAAAGTCTAAAATTAGGGTCTTGCAATCAATCGGAAGGGGATTGCGTAGGAGTGATGATAAAATGGACATTTTAATATTTGATATAGCTGATGATATGTCATACAAGGAACGACGCAATTACACTCTTTCACACTTCACTGAACGACTAAATATTTACAACGAAGAACAATTCAACTACGAAATTAGCAAGGTAACATTAAAATGAATGTCGAATACAAAATCATCAAACTCATAAATGGGGAAAACATTATATGTAAGATGAACGACGACGGCCTTTCTGATGAATATGAAATTAGTTCCCCTTTACAGATACACACTTATCCTCAAATGACAAAGCACGGGCCCGTTGAATCATGTAATCTTACTCATTGGGTTCAACCTTTTTCGGAAGAATCCGAATTTTATATAAAAAGTTCTAGTATCCTTTTAATTGCTCCTGCCTCGCCAGGCATTTCAAGATATTATGAACAAGTTTTGAGACATTTTGATAAATGGGATAAAGAAATTTTGGGCGAAGAAGCTTCAGAAGAATATTTTGAAGAAGAAAGTGAGGAAAGTTTAGAAGAAATTTTGGAGGATTACAGTCCATATCGAAATAAATCAATACACTAAAACCGATCAATTTCCTTTGTCCCTTGACATTTATTGGTTTATAGTTTATTATTAAAAATTATAAACTCACAAGGAGAAATAAATGGCAAGAGTTAAGGGAAAACATTATGTGGATAATAAAAAATTTCTTGAGGCTATGGTAGAATGGAAAACTAAATGTGAGAAAGCAGAAGAAATGGGAGAAGAGTCTCCTCCCATTACAAATTATATAGGTGAGTGTTTTCTCAAAATTGCTACTCACTTATCGTATAGACCTAATTTTATTAACTATACTTATCGGGATGATATGATATCAGATGGCATCGAGAACTGTTTACAATATGTTGCAAACTTCAATCCAGAGAAGTCGAAGAACCCTTTCGCATACTTCACGCAAATCATCTACTACGCCTTCTTGCGAAGAATTGCAAAGGAGAAAAAACAAAGCCATATCAGGAACAAATCAATTGAAAAAAATGTCTACGAATCCTATGTAACTATGCCAGGAGATGATACCTCCTATTCTGTAACTGGGTTTGATATAAATTTATTGCTTCCAACTGAAGATGTATATAAACCGAAGAAAAAAAATATAAACAGAACAAAGGGTTTGGATAATTTTATGGAGTCAGAGGATTGAAAATTGCTATCATTACTGACACACATTTTGGCGCTCGCAACGACAATCAAAACTTCAATAATTATTTTTATAAATTTTATGAAAACCTTTTCTTTCCCACATTAGAAGAAAGAGGAATAACCACTTGTGTACATATGGGAGATGTGGTTGACAGACGTAAATTTATTAGCTATAAAATAGCCAATGATTTTCGTAAAAGATTTATTGCCCAATTTCAGAGCATGGGAATAGATTTACATATTCTTATTGGTAATCATGATACCTATTATAAGAATACTAATGAGGTGAATTCTATGGAAGAACTCGTTGGTCAAGATAGGTGTAAAATTTATACAAATCCCGAAGTTGTAGAATTTGATGAAGTTCCGATTCAATTTATTCCTTGGATTAATTCAGGCAATTATGATCAAGCTATGACAGCATTAACTAGTTCCCATGCAGAGATTCTTATGGGACATTTAGAAGTTGATGGATTTGAAATGTATAAGGGATTTCGAGCAGAAGGATCATACGAAAAAGATTTATTTCGTAGATTTGATATAGTTATGAGTGGACATTTTCATCACAAATCAGATGACGGCCATATATATTATCTAGGAACGCCGTATGAAATTTACTGGAATGATTATAATGATCCAAAAGGGTTTCATATTTTTGACACTTCGACAAGAGAATTAGAACGTATAGTAAATCCTTATACTCTTTTTGAAAAAATATATTATGATGATTCGCAATCATTGTATGATGATTATGATTTCGAAAAGTACAAAGATAAATATGTTAAATTGATTGTTGTAAATAAAAAAGACTTGTATCAGTTTGATGTTTTTGTTGATAAGTTATTAAAAGCAGATGCATACGAAGTCAAGATTATAGAAGACTTCTCTGAATTAGATGCAAGCAATGTATCTGATGACATTGTTGAAAATACTGAGGATACCTTGACACTTCTGGATAGATATGTTGATGAGTTAGATGTAACTCTTAATAAAAATAGATTAAAGAATACCATGAGGATACTTTATAACGAGGCTCAGGATTTAGAGATTTGATTGAACCAAGTGAAGCATTTGTATATCTTTGGTATGATGGTCCGAATGATATGTATTATCTAGGTAGTCATTTGGGAACACCAGATGACGGGTATACACATTCATCAACAATATGGGAACATTTTACTGAAGACAATATTCCAGAAGGCGTAACAAGAGAGATACTAGCGGCTGGTACGCACAAAGAAATGCTTGTATTAGAGAATAAACTTCTCAAACACATAAGGAATGTTGGTATTTGGGATAAGTATTATAATAATAATTTACCTGGCCTTTATTTTTCCGATGATGAAACTTTCTGGACTTGGTGCCGAAAAGCAGAGAAACGTAGGATAGAACGCCAGCAAGGATATGGTAGAACACCACAGAGGAAAGCATATGAAAAAAAACGTAGACAAACACCAGAGTATAAGGCAAGGCGTAAGACAGCCCGTGATAAGAAGAAGGTAGAGACAGGATTTGCACAGGGATATTCTCAGGCAAAGAAGAAATCAGAGAGACAGGGATTAAACACATTGGGGGCCTTTATTTGATTCATTTTAAATATGTTAGGTGGAAGAATTTTTTATCAACTGGAAACAACTTCATAGAAATAGAATTAGATAGAAACTCCACAACTCTCATTATAGGAGAGAATGGAGCAGGCAAGTCTACTGTTCTTGATGCTCTATGTTTTGGCTTATTTGGTAAGCCA
>VTLG01016778.1_pt1 | contig 17809 bp, 16 predicted proteins | sample 4694571 | NCBI WGS metagenome assembly VTLG01 (sample SAMN12604809, study PRJNA352737) | marine metagenome | biome: ENVO:00000447; feature: ENVO:00000209|ENVO:00000569|ENVO:01000036; material: ENVO:00002151; isolation source: viral sequences binned using virsorter ... | reverse complement strand
TTTATTCTTGATTCTGCTGCTGGTGGTGGATCATCTCCAACACTAGACGTAACTATTGAAGATTCTGCTGACAATTCAACTTTTGCTGCATTGTCTGGAGCAGCCTTTACACAAGTAACTGGAACTGCATCTACACAGAAACTATCTATTAGTTCTGATGAGTGTAAAAGATATGTAAGAGTTAAATTCACTATTGGTGGTTCTTCTCCTACATTTGATCTATCTGTAACAGGATTAGGTCTTAAGAAGTACGGTTAAATTTATTGCCCCTTAACTGGGGCTTTTTCTTATGCCTTTTACAGAAGAGTTAGATACATTTTTTATAGATTTTAAAGACTCTGTTATCTACGACAATGCAGAGTACATAGCTTTTTTGGATCAGCCTGATGAGATGATAGCTGATTCTGTTGTATTAACAACTGATTATCAATTAACAGGAAAAACTTCTGATTTTGGTTCAATATTATTTGATGAAGTAATTCAAGTAAATGACGAAGATTATAAAGTTAGAAGTGTAAGAAAAATTGATGATGGTAGTTTATGTATAGTATCTCTCACCAAAACTGAGGAATAAATGGCATCAAAAAGAGAACAAATTCTTGCAGCTTTAAAAACAAAGTTAACAGGCACTACTGGAGTGGCAAAAAGAATATATAGAAGTCGTCCAGAAGCTTTTGCAAAAGCAGAAACTCCAGCTATTGTTCTTGAGCCTATTAGCGATACTGCTTTAGATACTAATAGTATTTATGAAAAAATAACGTGGGAATTTAGAGTTAGAGTTTCTGTAATCGTAAGAGGTGCGATACCAGATAAAGTTGCTGATCCTACAAATGTTAGTTTGTATAACAAACTTATGACAGACCCAACAATTGGTGGGTTAGCTATTGATATAAAGCCATCAACAGTTAATTTTGAAATTATTGAAGCTGACCAGCCAGCAGGGATAATTTCTAACGAATTTGATATTGAATATAGAAGCTCTTATAACAATCTTTCAGCCTAACAACCCTGTTGGACTAATATATTAAATGAACAATAGATAAACTCCAATGGCATTATTGCAACGAAAACGAGTCATTCTAATTGAAACTGAATCTGGAACTTCAGAAGCAACTGTTGGAGCTACTGACGCAGTTCAAGTTATTGATTTGAATATCACACCACAATCAAGTGATGTAGTTAATAGAGATGTTGTTAGACCTTATTTTGGTGCTAGTGAACAGTTATTAGCTAACACAAAGGTTGAATGCACATTCTCAGTCGAAATGGCTGGAAGTGGAACAGCGGGTACTGCGCCCAGGTACTCAAAAGCCTTAGAGGCGTGTGGCATGAAAGAGGAAATTAGTTCTGGAACTTCTGTCACTTACAAACCAAAATCAAGTGGTATTGAAACAGTTACTATCCACTACAACGTAGATGGTGTTTTACATAAAGCTATTAATTGCCAAGGTACTTTTTCGTTAGTCTGTGAGGTAGGAGCAATTCCACGGATCGACTTTACGTTTACTGGAGAGTATATAGCTCCCACAGATTCTGCACTTCCAACAATCACATATGGCGATCAAGCGTCACCATTAATATTTAAAAATGGCAACACATCTGGTTTCCAGTTATTAAGCCATCAAGGCTCACTAGCTTCATTTAATATGGATCTAGGCAATACTGTTGAATATAGAGAATTAGTTGGTGCATCAACTGCAAAAGAAGTTCTTATAACTGATAGAGCAGCCTCTGGATCTGCAACAATAGAAGCTGTTGCATTAGGCACTAAAGACTTCTTTGCTGCATCTATAGCAGAAGGTTCTTTAGGTAATCTACAGTTCTTACATGGAACAACCGCTGGTAACAAAGTGCAATTCACTTCTTCTAGAGTAGATATAGGCGATGTTGCTTATAGTGAGATGCAAGGTGTTGTTATGCTTGATATTCCTTACACTCTTGTACCAAGTACATCTTCTACAGCGGCAGAAGGAGATGAATTTAGCTTAATCTATACTTAACAATTTGTATTAAAGAGCTAAAGTGTAGAAGTATATTTATTTCTACACTTTATGACTTTCATTAGAAAAAAGAAAAAAACTTTCAAATGGCCTGTTGTTGTAAGAGAGCCTAGCGAAACCAAAGTTGGTGAATATGATGAAAACCACTTTATTGGCATCTTTAATAGATTAGATAGAGATGCATATGAAAAAGCATTAGCATTAAATGATGAATTTAAAATGCTTCAAAAAATGATTGTTGGCTGGGAGGATATAACCGATGAAGATGGCAATGAAATATCTTTTAGCGATACGACCTTAAAAGATCTACAACAAGATACATATTGGCTAACTGCTGTTGTACAAGCATATACTACTTCTCTTACTGATGAAAAATTAAAAAACTAAAAGAGGCAGTTCTATATTGGTTAAGTGGTGGCAAAAATGTTATTGACGAAACCAATAAAGATGCACAAGCATTTGGGATAGAACTGCCGAAGAAACAAGAAAAAAAAGAAAAATATTTTGAGGTTTTTGACGATAATTGGATAGCAGTACAAATGTTTGTTAAAGCACAGACGCAATGGCAAACATCTTTTGGAGGTTTCGTTGGATTAAAATATGAGATATTCTTAATGCAAGGAGGCTTGTTTGACCTTTACAATATTAAGGATAGGACTAAAATTCTAGAAGAACTGCAAATTATGGAAAGTTACGCTTTGCCAGAATTAAATAAAGAGAGTAAAAAATAATGGCACAAACTGTAAGCGATATTTTAATTAAGTTCAAAGAAGCTGGAACTGGTGATGTTGCGAATGCATTTAAAAGAATTACAAGGCAAGCTAGAGATGTAGAGAATAGTTTTAAAAGATTGAGTGGTGGTGGTATAGATAGGTTAAGAAGAGATTTAGATAGTTTAAAAAAAACCAATGTAAATAGTATTGCGTCTATGCGAGCGCAAAAAAATGCCTTGATGGGATTGCGCGATATGGCTGATGTTACTGGAAATGAATTTAAGCAACTTACTGCTGAAATAAATAAATTAGACGCAAGTTTAGCAAGGACTTCACAAAAGAAAAGAGGTGGTTTTGGAGGAAGACTAGGGGGAATAGCAAAAGGTGCTGGTGCTATTGGTGCTGCTGGTATTTATGGAGGAGTAGAAGGTGCTGCTGGTGCTGCAATCGGTGGGTTGGTCGGAGGTTTACCTGGCGCAATTACTGGTGGTGTAGTTGGAGCGCAAGTTGGACAGATTACACAAGGTTTAGGAGAAATAGCTGCATATGATGCAGCCTTAGAAAGACAAAGAAAAGCTTTGGCTTTAGTTGTAGCCGACACCAATGAATATAGAAATGCACAAAATTTTTTAACAACAACAAGTAAAAGATTAGCAATACCTCAAGACGTTATAGTACGACAATTTACCTCATTAACAGCATCTGTAAAAGGTGCTGGTAAAGAAACTGCTGATGCAGAAAAAGTATTTAAAGCAATTGCTGCTGGTATTAGAGGTACTGGTGGAAATTTGGAGGACATGAAATCTGCAATGCGAGCGGTAAGCCAGGTGTTCTCAAAAGGCAAAGTATCAGCCGAAGAATTGAGACAACAGCTTGGTGAAAGGCTACCCGGTGCGTTTACTTTATTTGCTGATTCTATGGGTAAAACTCCAGCAGAGTTAGATAAAGCATTAGAGCAAGGTAAAGTAACGCTTGACGATTTTATGTTGTTTGCTGATAAATTATTTAAAAGATATGGCAAAAGTTCAGAAATATTAGCCCAGGGTCCTGAAGCTGCTGGTGATAGACTTGAAACTTCTTTATCTAATTTAAAAGATAATTTAGGAGACATATTGAGTCCAATTGGTGCGCTTTTTCAAGATCAAGCAAAAATTATTGTTGATAGTATGAATGATGTAATTGATAAAGCTGAGGAAGCTGCAATAATTGGCAAAAAAGCAGTAGAAAAAAACTTACGAAATATTGTTAAAGGATCTCAATTTGAAATTGATACGAATTTTAGTGACAGATTAAAAGAAGCAACTGAAGCATACAACATTGCAAGTAAAGGTTTCGCTGAAGCAGTCAAAACAGGAGATGCAATATTAATTGAAGATGCAAGATCTGAGATGATGTTAGCTTATGAAAATAGAGTAAGTATTTTACAAGCAATAGCAGAATTAGAAGGTGAGATTAGAGATGCTGAAGAAAAGTTAAGAGAAATTGCAGCAAAAGAAATGGGTGATGTATTTGAAAGTGGTGGTAATGTTTATAGATTTAGTGATCGGGGGTTTGTGTCTTCTCTTGAAGATTATAAAAAAGCTCAAGCTGGTGACACTAGCGGTAAAGGAAAATCTTACGAAGGTGCAATGGCTGGTATAAAAGATTATTTTGACAGTATTAAAAGTGGTGCTGAAGAAGTAAGAGCAGTTGTTACTAAAGCATTTCAAAGCATGGAAGATGCAATTGTTAATTTCGTAATGACAGGAAAATTAAATTTTGCTGATTTCACCAGATCAATTCTTGCAGACATGGCAAGAATAATTGTAAGGCAAGCATTATTAAAACCATTATTAAGTGCATTCGGTTTTGGAGGTGGAGAAACAGCATCAGTAGCGACAGGTGGTGAAGTTACGATGGCAAGTTTTAATGCGATGGGTAATGCATATGGCAGAAATGGAATACAAAAATTTGCACGAGGAGGAGTTGTCCATTCTCCTCATATATTTCCATTTAAGAACGGTATTGGCTTGCTAGGCGAGGCCGGGTCAGAAGCTATACTCCCGCTGAAGCGCACCAAACAAGGAAAACTAGGAGTTGAATCTTCTGGAGGTGGTGGTAATGTTGTTAATGTTTCTGTAAATGCTGGCGGTACTTCTGCTCAAGGTAATAACATGAAAGCAAATCAACTTGGCAAGATGATTGGATCAGCTATTCAAGCTGAACTTGTAAAACAAAAACGACCTGGAGGAATTCTTTACGAATAATGGCAACTTTTGATTCTTCTGGCGTTGGTTCTGATGTATCACCAAGCTATTCTCCTCAGCTTACAGTTGAAAATAATTTGATAACGGTTTCTTTGGGTGATGGTTACCAGCAAAGATTATCTAAAGGAATCAATCCATCAAGAAGAACATTTACTTTAAGTTTTTTAAATCGATCAGATACAGTTACAACAAATATCTTAAATTTTTTATCTGACCCGCAAAAAGGTAATAATGGTGCAAAGGCTTTTGATTGGACACCACCTTTTGGATCTACTGGTAAATGGACTTGTCAAAATCCATCAGTCACGATGGTTGCACATGATTTAAATGATATTGAACTTGTATTTAAAGAAGTATTTGAACTATGACAGATTCTTATATTAGTGAGTATCAAAAACCAGATCCTAGTGCTGTTATTGAATTATTTGAATTAGAATTAGTTGAAGGAACACATTATGCTACTGGTAATCCTGATAATATAACTACTACATATCGTTGGCATTCTGGTATGACTGCTGCTGGGGCTGGTTCAATTGTATTTAATAACCAAACTTATACTCCAATGCCTATTGAGGCAGAAGGTTTTGATTATAAAAGTGGCGAAAACGATTCACAATCAAGACCTGTTTTGCGTATTAGTAATTTATTATCAACAGTATCAACAATACTTATAGAAGTTAATAAAATTACGAATGGAAACGATCTTTTAAACGCAAAAGTGACCAGAATAAGAACAGCAGCAATGTTTTTAGATGGTGAAACTACGGCAAATACTAGTGCTACAAGTCGAAATGAAATTTATTTTATAGAAAGAAAATCAACAGAAAATAGACAAATAGTAGAATTTGAATTATCACAATTTAGTGATTTACCAAATTTTAAAATTCCTAAAAGACAAGTATTGCCAAGGCAATTTCCTGGTATTGGAGCTTTTCATGAGTAATTGGAGAATCGAAGCGCAAAAACACGCTGATGATATGTTTCCTTCTGAGGTTTGCGGTTTAGTTGTAATTATAAAAGGAAGAAAAAGATATATACGATGTAAAAATATAGCAGTCAATCCATATGATCATTTCATTATTGATCCATTAGATTACGCTAATGCAGAAGATTCTGGAACTATTGTTGGTATTTTTCATTCACATCCATATCAAACTCCATTTCCTAGTTCTGCTGATAAAACTGCTTGTGAAAACTCAAAAAAAATTTGGTACATATATGCAGTTGCTTTAGGTCAATGGCATGAGTTTGAACCTACAGGATATAAAGCACCTTTAATTGGAAGACATTATGCATTTGGAGTGCATGACTGTTGGACTCTTGTTAAAGATTATTATGAGTCTGTTGGGATAAAATTAAGAGATTGGGAAAGACCTACAGATCCAGAAAGTTTTAGAATTAATCCTTATTTTGATAAATGTTTTAAAGATACAGGTTTTAGAGAGTTAGAGCCTGACGAAGAATTAGAACATGGCGATAGTTTACTATTTGCTATAAATAGCCGTGGTTGGAATGGCTTGTAAAATGTACAGGAAAGAGGTTGCGATATGTTAAGTAAATTAAAATTGTATGGTGAACTTGCAGATTTTTGTGGCGGTAAAACTGATCACGATGCTGTTATTAATCAACCAATTGATGCAATAAGATATTTAAGAGCTAACTACGCTGGAATAGATAAACACATAGCATCACAAAATTATCAAGTTTATATTGGTGAGCATATTATTGATGAAGAATTATTAGATTTTCCTAGTGGAGGTTTAGATATAAAAATAATACCTGTTGTGGCTGGTGCTGGGAATATTGGTAAAATTATAGCTGGTATTGCATTAATCGGTTTTGCTGTATTTACAGGTGGTGGTAGTGCGTCAATATTAGGTGCAGGTATTTTTTCTACTGAGGCTGGAATAATGTTGGGTGCTTTAAATGTAAGTGCTTTAGCAGGTAAAATTGGATTATTATTAGTAATTAGCGGTGTAGCTGGATTACTTACACCTACACCAGAACTTCCAGATGAGGAGGCAGATCCTATAAAATCTTTTTCATTTAGTGGGGTGCAACAAACTGCTCGTAGTGGAACTGCCGTACCAATTGTATATGGAAAAATGTTGGTCGGATCAATTCCGATTTCAACAAAAATTGATACCTCTGATATAGAAGAATGACAGATCAATTTATTGCTGGTTCTGGTGGCGGTGGAAAAGGCGGTGGCGGTGGCTCTCGTACACCTCAGACAGATAAAGATTCTTTAAATAGTCAATCTTTTGCTCGTATTGTTGATCTAATTAGTGAAGGTCAAATTGAGGGGCTAGAAAATGGTAATAAATCAATTTTCTTAGATAATGTACCATTGCAAAACAATGATGGAAGTTATAATTTTGACGATTTAATTATAAAAACAAAATCAGGAACATCTACACAAAATGTGTTATCTGGATTTACTCAAGCAGTAAATATTATTCCTAATCCACAAAGTGGAGTTGAAATTGATACTACTGGACAAACATTTACTATTGATGATGCAAGCGTAGATTCAGTAAGATTTTTAATAAGTATTCCAACTTTACAAAAAATCAAAAATAATGGAGATACTTTAGGAACTAAAGTCAAGTTTAAATTTCAAAGGTCGTTAGCTAATGGTGCTTTCGTTAATAAATCTGTAGGTGGTAGAGTTACACAAGAAATAAAAGGTAGAACTGCCGATCTTTATCAACGTCAATTTGAATTTGATATAAGCAATATTTCTGAAGATGATTTTCCTGTAAGATTTAAAATTGTAAGAACGTCAGAAAATGATATTGAGTTTATGAATGACTCAGATAATGATAAATATATAAGTCATGTAAGTAAAATTTTTGTAACTTCACATAGTTTAATTAAAGAACAAGGAAAAAATTTATCAGGAAGTTACACTCACGATGATGGAAGTGGTGGATCAGGAAAAGTTATAACAATTACTACTTCAAAAAATCATAATCTTGAGGTGGGCGATAGTATTGGTTGCGAATTTAGTGGGTCAACAAAAAATAGAAGAATGGTTATTGACTCAATCATTAACAAAAAAAAATTCACTACAGAACATAATCAAACAAAAGATTCATCAGGCACAGTTACTTTTGGTAGGCGATTTAACTATCCTAACTCTGCTTTAGTTGGTTTAAGAATTAATGCTGAACAATTTAATTCAGTTCCAAAACGGTCATATTTAATAAAAGGAATAAAAGTAAAAATTCCAAACGGAGTAAGTGTAAGGTCAGACGGAAGCATAAATTATCCAAGTAATTATGTATTTAATGGCAGCTTAGGATCAGCACAATGGACTACAGATCCTGCCTGGTGCTTATTTGATCTTTTAACAAGTGAAAGATATGGGTGCGGAGATTTTATTAAAGCTAATCAATTGGATATTTATAGTTTTTATGCAGCTTCTGTATATTGTGCTGAGATAGTTAGTTTTGAAGATAGGTTAGGCACAGGAGTTGTAGAAACAATTTCAGAACCAAGATTTAGCCTTAATGTAAATATTCAAAGTAGGGCTGATGCTTTCAAAGTTATAAATAGTATTTGTTCTGTTTTTAGAGCAATGCCTTTATATGTATCAGGTAGCTTTGGTCTTATTCAAGATAAAGCTGGGATGACTCCCACACATCAATTTACTGAGGCAAATGTTACACCAGAAGGCTTTAGTTATTCTGGAAGTTCATCAAAAACTCGCACTACAGTAGTAGTAGTTAAATATTTTGATCTTGAATTAAGAGATGCAGCTTATGAGCAAATAATTGATGATGAAAATTTAGTTAAATATGGTGCAGTTATTAAAAATATTAATAGTTTTGGCGTAACATCAAGAGGCCAGGCTAGAAGACTTGGTAAATGGTTTTTAACAACACTTGCTACTGAAACCGATATTGTAAGTTTTACCACTAGCATTGCTTCGAGTGCTTTTATAACACCAGGCCAAATTATTGAAATAGCAGATCCTGTAAAAAGTGGAGTAAGGCGTGGAGGTCAAATAACATCGGTAGAAACAGTTAGTGGTAACAGTGTTATTGGTATTGATAGTATTGTTGGTTTGCCAACTCTATCTGGAGATTTATCTGGAACTCTTACTGTTATTCAACCTGATGGACAAATTAATCAAAGACCAATTTTTGATATAAATCCTTCAACAAAAAAAATCGCTGTATCAGGAAGATTTAGGAAAAAAGTAGCAGACTCAAATGGTAATGAGCCATTTTTAGCTAATACAAGACAAGAAAATCCTAATTACTCAACTACATTTCAAAATACAGATCCTAATGTAGGATCATTTTGGGTTATTGAAACAACTGGTACAAGCGCGTCTATTCTTTCTCAACTTTACAAAGTAATAGCAATAGAAGAGCAAGATGATTATCAATATACAATAACTGCTGTATTACATAATGAATCAAAATATGCAGCAGTAGAAGAAAATGAAGTTTTAGATCATAGAGATTTTACTAATTTAGATAATATCCCATCAAAACCAAGTGATTGGGCGACTGATTCTGGTGGTACTCAATATCCAATAGAACAATTATATAAAGATAAAAATCAAGTTAAAGTAAGACTTTTGATAGCATGGAAACCTGTATTAGGTGTGAACCGTTATGAACTTAAATATAGAAAAGATAATGGTGGATATGTTGTTGTGGAGACACAAGACCCAACATATTCTATAGACGATATTAATGTGAGTAAATCTGCTGGCAGTTGTTTATATGATTTAAGAGTAAGAAGTATTAGTGGTTCTGGTAAAAAATCAAATGCAGCTTTGATATTAAATGATAAAGAAGTTTTTGGAAAAAACACACTTCCATCACAAGTAAATTCTGATTTTGCAGCTACATTAGATCCTAATTTAGGTGTGGTTTTATCTTGGACACCTTTAGTTGGAACTTATCCTAATTTTTCTGATTTAGATGTTCGTGGATATATTATTTATGAAGGCACATATGGAAGTGGCACTTTACTGGGAGAGTTTAATGCTACTTCACACAATGTTGCTACTTTGCCTAGTAGTGGAACATCATCTCAAACATTTTCTATAAAAGCAATTGATGATGACGGCAATGTAAGTGCTGACGCAAGAAGTACAACTATAAGTTTTGACGATCCAAATCCCCCTACTTCTATTACAGGCAGGTACGAGGATGATAATTATATTTTATCTTGGTCTGCCTCAGCACTAAATGGAAATAGATTTGCTATAAAAGAATATCAAGTATTTAATGGAACTACACTATTAACTACAGTAAATTCCTTATCTTTTACAACTCCTGTAACTTGGAATACTACACAACAATTTAAGATAAAAGCAGTAGATATTATTGGAAATGAAAGTTCATTTGCCACATTTAACGCACCATTCACTAAAACTGCTGCTCCAAATATTTCGTATAATTATGAAGGCTCAAAAATAAGAATATCTTGGACTAAACCCGCAGAAGGATCTACAAAAATTAGAGATTATGTTATTAAAGCAAGTTCTGTAAATAATACTGTTTTTGGTGATGCTTTTGATGTTGATGTAACAAATTCAGAAAGTTATTTATTTGAAGTAGACCATGCTGTCTTAAATACAACAACAAGTAGAAGATTTTTTGTAGCTGCTAGAGATATCAATAACAAACTTGGAGATATTGGTCGTACTGGTATTACAAATTATCCCGATGTATCTGTTAGCCCTCCTCCAGCCCCTACAAATTTAATCTCTGAAGTAAGAGGTGTAAGTGCTTTTGTTCAATGGGATACTGTTCCTGTTGCAACCTTAAACGCAAAAATAAATGGATTACCTATTTCTTTTTATAAAATTTATAGAGAAGCAGCAAACGCGACAACTGTAGGAACTCCAATTATTCAACAGGATGGAACTGCTATTACAGAAGAGGTAACATGGTCAGATTCTACTCAAAAATATTTTGTTCGTGCTGTTGATATAAATGGAAACAATGGCATATTAAATAGCGTTGATTTTACTGTTGTTGCTCCATCAGCCGTGACTAATTTAACTGATGAAGTAATAGATAATAATGTGTTATTACGTTGGACAGAAAGTGTAGTAGGAACAGGTCAATTACCTATAAAACATTACAATATATATAGAAATTCAATATCAGCTGCTAATCTTGTAGGTCAAAAACTTGGTACTTTTACAACAGTTTTTGAATCTGTTGGCGGTGAGTTTGAATATATTTTAGTACCTGTTAATACTGCTGGAACTGAGGGTGCATCAGCATCGGTTGTTTCTACAGTAAGTGAACCACCAGATTTCATATTAGAACAAGACAATATTAGTGCTTTAGATGGCACTCTTGTTAATGGTTTTTTAGAAGATGGTAAGTTATTCTTTTGTATAAATACTACAAGAACTTGGAAAGAGCATTTTGACCCTAATAACAATGATACGTCTAGAACTTTTGGTGTTTATGGTGCTTCCACTGTCTATGCTCTACCTTCTGAAAACACAGGAAGCTATGAAGAAATCATAGATACAGGAGCAACCATCCCAGCTACTAAAATAGAAGCAACAATTGGCTTAGTTTCAGCAGAAACAGTTGGTCAAGGTTACACGATTACTCCAGAAATTTTTGTTGCTCCTGATAATGGGTCAGGACAAGCTGGCACATATGTATCAAGAGGATCAGGTAAATCAAAAGTATTAGCAAATAATTTTAGATTTATAAAAATAAATTATAGTTTTGCTGGTGCAGATAATAATGATCTTATAAAAGTTAATAACATTAGAGTTAAAACATTTTTAAAACAAATTACTGACCAAGGACGAGTGACCGTAACGCAATCAGAGTCGCAAGGATCAGGTAAATTAGTTACATTTTCAAAAACATTTATTGATGTCGATTCTATTCAATTAACTATTCAAGGTAGTACTACTAGTGCTAAATATGCTATTTATGATTTTGAAGATGCTGCAAATCCTGAGCAAGGCTTTAGAGTGTTCTTATTCAATACTAGTGGCGTTGGAGTTGCTGGAACTGTAGACTTTACTGTAAGAGGAGTTTAAATGGCCGACTTTACAAAACCAGCTTTAACAAGCACTTATACAAATTTTATTGTTGAATTAAAAGGTAGAGATGATGATATTTCTTCTTTATTTTCTTCTGGATCAACATTTACAGGTACTTATCCAGTAAGGGCTGTTAGGTGGAATGAAGCTAATGGTTATTTTGAAAGACGTAATGCAGCTAACAATGCATTTGAAAGGTTAGAAGGAGCAAGTGGAACTCATAAGTTTGTTAATCTTGAAACAGGAGCGTTAACAGCTACAGCAGGGGCAACAGTAACAGGAAATGCAACAGCATCAGGGCAAATTCAAGGGGCAAGGTTTAATGTAACAGGAACTACAGCCCCTGCTAATGGTTTTTATCTACCAGCAGCAAATGAGATTAGATTTACTACAAATAGTAATGATAGATTTACTATTGAGTCTAACGGTGAGTGTGGAATAGGCACAGTTGACCCACAACAAAAGCTTCATGTAGTTGGTAATACTAGGATAGAAAATGGTTCATCTGGTACGACTCTTGAAATTGGTGAGGGTGGTAGTGGTAATAGAAATGCTGACATAAGATTAATTGGAGATACTACTTATACAGGATCAAACGCTGGTTTTAAAATTATTAGAAATGCTAATGGAGCAAATGCTTCAACTGAATTAGTACATAGAGGAACTGGAGATTTTTTAATAGAGACTAATGAAGTAGCAGATATAATATTTAAAACATCAAGTACCACGAGAATGATAATTGATTCTGGCGGTGCTGTTTGTATTGGAGATGATACAAGTCCAAATGATAGATTGCATCTTAAAGAAGCAACAGATGGTGGAGTTAATCTTAGAATTGAAAATAATGATGGTTATGCGAGAGTTGGTACAGATGGTAATCAAATATTTATTGCTGCTGATGTTCATAACCTTAATAATAGGGCTGGAAGCTCAACATATTTAATTTCTACAAGTTCTTTATTTGATATAAAAACAGCAGCAAAAGTTAATGGTGCTTTAGAAGTAACTGGCACAATAACAGGAAGCATTACAGGCAATGCTGGTTCGGCAACTGTTCTACAGACAGCAAGAAATATTGGTGGTGTAAGTTTTAATGGATCTGCAAATATAGACCTTCCCGGAGTTAATACTGCTGGCAACCAAGACACATCAGGCAATGCTGCAACTGCAACAAATTCATCACAATTAAATGGAAGGCTACCGTGGAGTGACGGTGATAATTTTAATATTGTGCCTTATGTATCAAGTTCTGGTAACTTAAATATTGGTTATGGAATACATTTTCATTTAGAAGATGCAACTGCCGACAGTAGTGCATCAGGTACGGGTGAAATAGAATTTAAAGAAAAAACTGTTAGTGGTGCTACTAAAAAAGGTTTTTATTTTGATGACGATATATTACCTGATAATACAGGTATAGATTTAGGAAACACAAACCATAGGTGGCAAAATTTATATATTAATGATCTTCAATTATCAAATAAAGGGGGTGCTAATGATGTTGATGGAACATGGGGAGATTGGACTTTACAAGAAGGAGAGGAAACAATATTTTTAATTAATAACAGAAATGGCAAAAGATTTAAGATAAGTATGACTGAGGTGGATAATTAAAAGATTTGTTATATAATTTAATTTATATACATTACAACTTATGTCTACTATTCAAGAATTAAGAGCGAAAGCTCAAGCAGATGGTCAAGAACTTGTTAAAAGATTTCAAGAACTTGAAAATGCTGAAAGGCAAATTTTAGCAGAAAAAAAACAAATTGAAAAAAAAGTTGATGCTATAAACGGTGAAATAAGTGCTTATAATAAGATTGAGCCTCCTGTAGAGGATGTTCCAAACGAAGCACCCCCATCAGAAGGATAACTATGGCAATCAGTCCAGCCTTAAGAAATTTTACGCTTCAAAGGGGTATGGATTGGAAGGAGCAGTATATTTTTAAATCTACGCAAGATGATGGATCTGAACTTCCAATGGATCTTAGTGGATATACTGTTGCTTCAGAAGCTTGGGATAAGGATAGAGATTGCAAATATGCAACATTTGGAGTTGTATATGACGATAGACCAAATGGAAAAATTTCTTTAGTTTTAACAGACGAACAAACTATAAATTTTCCAGATGTACTTTATTATGATGTATTGTTAACAACTTCTGAGGGTTTGAAAGAACATTATATTGAAGGTAAGATAACAGTAAGTCAAGGTTACACACGATGAGCAAAGTTGAAGTCACAACTATAAAAAATAAAATTCATGTAAATGAAACTAAAGTTTCTATTAATGGAAGCTCATCAAAAACAAAAGTTGTTTCTGTAGTAACCCAAGGAGCGCAAGGAGCTAAAGGTTTAGATTTAATAGATACAAATAGAGTAGATGGGAGTATAGTTAGGTATAAAGCATCTGTCGATTCCTATGTGGCTGACTCTGATGTGACTCCACTGGAATTAACAGATGGAGGAAATTTTTAAAATCCATTGCTACCACTAGCCTTTACCTAAACTAAGCTCATGGCAAACATTCTAAGATTTAAAAGAAGAGCATCAGGTGCTGCTGGCGCACCATCTTCTTTGATGGAAACAGAACCAGCGTATAATGCAGTTGACGATACTCTTTATCTTGGTATTGGGTCAGCTGGGGCTGGAGGTTCAGCAACATCAATAAAAGCCATAGCTGGATCGGGTGCTTTTGTTGATAAAACTGGAAACCAAACTGTATCAGGTAATAAAACATTTACAGGAACTATTGATTTAAGTAGCGCAACAATTCCAAGTTTTTCTATAGATCAAAACTTAACTATTGTTGGAAATTTAGTAGTTCAAGGTACGACCACTACAATTTCGTCTAGTACAATTGATGTTGCAGATAAAAACATTGAATTAGGAAAGGTAAGTTCACCTACTGACACAACCGCAAACGGTGGTGGACTTACATTAAAAGGTTCAACTGATCATACTTTTAACTGGTTAAACGCTACTGATTCTTGGACATCATCAGAACATTTAGAATTAGTAGCATCAAAAAACTTTAGGATTGATGGTGCTGTTGTTTTATCAAAAACAGGACTTGGTTCAACAGTTTTAGCGTCCAGTTTAACTTCTGTTGGTACTATTACATCTGGTGTTTGGAGTGGTACTGATATTGGAGTAGCACATGGGGGTACAGGAGCGTCAAATGCGTCACAAGCACGCACAAATCTTGGGGTTGCCATTGGCACAAATGTCCAAGCTTATGATGCACAGCTAGATGAACTTGCGACAATGGCTGCTAATACTGCTAGTGCTTTAGCAGATTTATCACAGGCTGAAGTTCAGATATTAGATGGCGCAACAGTAACGACAGCAGAACTTAACAAATTAGACGGTGCAACAGTAACAACTTCTGAAATCAATATTCTTGATGGGGTTACTGCTTCTACATCAGAAATAAACAAATTAGATGGCTTAACAGCCACTACTACCGAGTTAAATTATATAGATGGTGTTACTTCTAACTTGCAAACACAGTTAGATAATAAACAGCCATTAGATTCTGAACTTACAGAACTTGCAACAATGGCATCAGCTACAGCATCTGCTCTTGCAGATCTAACAAGTGTAGAAGTTGGAATTCTTGATGGTGCAACAGTAACAACAACCGAATTAAACATTATTGACGGTGGCACATCAGCGACTTCTACAACTTTAGCTTTAGCGGATCGTATGGTTATTAATGATAATGGAACAATGAAACAAGTTGCTTTTACTGATTTAATAACATTTTTAGAAAATGGCACAGCTTCTGGTTTCGACCTGGATGGAGGGACATATTAAAAGCTGACTAATTTTTAAGGAGGTTTTATCATGTCGAATCTAATAAAACTTAAAAGAGGTTCTGGTAGCGATCCACAGGCAAGTGATCTAGTTGTTGGAGAGGTAGCGTTAAGAACTGATAGTGGTCAATTATTCACAAAAAAAGATAGTGGTGATATTCAAGAAATTGGTGCTGCCTCTGGGGTTAGTGTTGGAGACAAGGGAGATATTGTCGTTAGTAACGGCGGCGAAACTTTTACTATTGATAGTGGGGTTGTTAACAATGCAAAAATAGCTTCAAATGCAGCAATAGCTGGGTCAAAGATTTCTCCTGATTTTGGATCGCAAGATATTAGTGCAAGAAATTTAACTCTTACAGATAATAACCCAACAATTACTTGGACAGATACTGACAATAACCCTGATTTTAGAATAGAAGTTAATGGAGGAAATTTTACTCTTCACGACATTACAAATGGTGTAAATAAATTTGAGATTACACCTACTGGTAATATTGAATTTGTAGGAAATGTTGATTTTCTTAGTGGTGGTATAGATGTAACAGGAAATATAACAGGAACAGGAAATTTAACAGGAGTAAAAAGCATACAAACAACAGGACATGATGCTATAACAGGCACTCCACATACTTATAAGTATGGCAGAGGTAGTCAAGCTGGTGGACTTTCTGTATATGCTAATGAATCTGCAATAGAGGTAGTTGGCACAGACGGTAGTAATCATGCAGCTAGTTTTTTACTTAGAACTACGGTTGACGGTGCTGGTTTTATATATAATCCAACCGATAATGCCTTAGAATTAAAATTATTTACAACATCAGCAAACGATTTTACACTACATAGTAGTGGAGCAAATGTCTCAGATATAGATACACAAATAAGAGTTGTTAAAAATTCAAAAGTAGAATTAGCACATAGTGGAACGGTAAAGTTTCAGACAACTTCATTAGGAGCAAGGATAGATACTATTCTTACTTTATATGGTGCTGCTGGTAATCCAGGTAGATTAAGACTACAAGAAGGTGGAGCATTAAGTGAAATAAGAGGTGTGCGAAATTCTGATAATAATAGTCTGCTTTATTTTGATACAGAAATAGCTGGATCAACAGCCACTAGATTAATTATTGATGAGAATGGACATTTAAAACCTAGTGCAGACAGTACTTATAATTTAGGAACTTCTGGAAATAGATGGGCGAATGTATTTGCTGATGCACTAAATATTGCTGGGGCTATAACTTCAACTGGAAACGTAACTACTAATGGAGACTTAACAATACAGAATGCTAATCCAATATTGTACTTTAACGATACAGGAGCAAATCCAGATTATCATATAAAAAATAATAATGGTTACTTTGATATTGTTGATGGAACTGCTACTGCAACAAGATTATCAATTAATAATACTGGCGAATTAACTGTTGCTGGAAATGCAAATTTTGGTAATGGTGTTGACGTAACAGGATCTATAACTTCAACTGGAAGTTTAACAATAACCAGCGCAGCACCAGCAATAAACTTAACAGAATCAGATGCCGACCCAGATTTTCAAATAAAAGTTTCTGGGGGAGATTTTAAAATTAAAGCTGCTGGATCAGGAAAAATAATTATTAATGATGATGGTCATATTGATTTAGTAGATCATGTTGATATTAGTAGTGGACTTGATGTAACAAAAACCACTAGTTCTGGTCAAGACCCAATATTAAAAGCTCTACATAGTAATCTTTCTCAAGGAGTAGCACTTGGTTACAACACAATTTCTGCGATAGGCTCAAATACTAATGTCGATTTAAGGTTAGAGTCAAAAGGTTCTGGTGAAATTTATCTAATAGACAATGTAAATGCTCAAGCAGGGATTGATTGCACAGGAAATATAGTTGTATCAGGATCAGTTGACGGAAGAGATGTTGCTGGAGATGGTGTTTATTTAGATTCATTATATGGAGGTTCAAATGGAGCTATATCTGGAAATGTATCCT
>VTLG01015043.1_pt1 | contig 17809 bp, 22 predicted proteins | sample 4694571 | NCBI WGS metagenome assembly VTLG01 (sample SAMN12604809, study PRJNA352737) | marine metagenome | biome: ENVO:00000447; feature: ENVO:00000209|ENVO:00000569|ENVO:01000036; material: ENVO:00002151; isolation source: viral sequences binned using virsorter ... | reverse complement strand
ATTCCGCTTTTTGTCACTCGTTGTGCTTCTTCTCTATTTGCCTCACTTCAAACGTTGTAAGTCTTACGATAAACTTTCCTCAACATCCTTCTGGGTTAATAGCCTTGAAAGATGATAATTCGCCTCAGTTCTTTTCGGAGCAAGTTGATTTACCGCAAATCTTCACGCTTTGATGTGGCTCACGGCAACTTGGTTCGATTTCGTACATTTCTTTTCGACTTGACTCTCACGTTATGAGTGTTACGACAAACTCTTCTTAACATCTTTGATACTTAATAGGTTGACAAGATGATTGATCCCGCTCTTTTTGATTCTTTTCGACTTCTTTTACAGTTATGTTGCTCTTTGTCACTCTTTGCAGATCAAATCTTTACACCTTGACTTATTTCATTGCAATATCACTCCACTCATGTCAATCGTTGTCAGTTTACGATCAAAACTGTCTTTAACACTTCTATAACTTAATAGGTTTGCGAAGTGACTACTGCTCGACTTCAATTCTTGTGTTGTGCAACTTGCTTTGACCCACTTCAATGATTGTCGCTTCCTCTCGACTCTCACTCACTCCTAACATCGTATTGCAATCGTCTGACGTTTCATCTCGTTCTATCTCAATTCCATCGTTCACACTTTACGATTAAAAGTGTCTTAACACCTCTACTACTCAATAAGTATGCGAGGTGACTACGTTACGATTTAACGTTTCTCGTTTTAACGTACTTCCAATTAAAACTATTTACCGACATTCACTTCCATTTGTTGCTCTTTGATTCATCTCAAAACAATCGTTTAAGGTCTTACGTCAAACCTTTTTAACACCTCTATGATTTAATCGTCTGCGAGGTGAAAATCGACTTGATACGACGTGACTCGGATCTTTGCCGCTTGATTTAAATCGGCTCTTTGTACCTCGGATTACCTCGCCTCAAAACCAATTATCGCAGCTTGAATCGCCTTAAAGTATTTTAGCTCTTTTCGACTTCACTCAAATCAATCGCTTGCCAGTTCCACGATTAAGAACTGGTATCCTTCTTTTTCTTTGTAATCTTATTTATAAGTTGTTTTATAGCAGGTCTGATGACATTAAGTAGTAGTGGAGTAGAGGCAGCGACAGTAGCAATAATAGCTGTATTAACAACAGCACTAGCAGTTGGGATGTATTGATCGATAAACGGAACGTCTTCATAGATAGCAATACATTCAATACCATCTTCTCCCCTCTTATAACCTTTTACTCTCTCTGTACGCAACTCTGATGTAAACTCCCCAACCCTTCTGTCATTTTTACCAGGACAATCAGGTATAACTATTTCTTCTTCCTTTTTTTCTGGAATCGTAGCATCTGGTGTCTGTGCTTCTGGTAATGGTGGAGTTTCATTATTGACAGGTGCTTCTTCTGTAATGACAAGATTCTCAGGTGTATAGTCAAGAGGAATAAAACTAGGGAATGGAAAATCACACGTTGTATACACACCATTAGGATCTTCCAATAATAAATTACGATTACCAGTATTTTTTATATCTCGATGCTGATAAGTACAACCAGGAACATCAATATCTGGTGGCTTTGCTATTTCAATATAATGTGGACTATATATTTCTGGAACATCTGGAATATATATCTCAGGAATACTTATCTCAGGTATTTCCATCTTTTATTTATTTTGGCAAATAAACTTCTACATAAGAATTACATTTAGGACAAGATAAATTAGTTACCATAGAATATTCTTCTCCAAGAACAGGGTGAAAATCTTCATCAATACTATGATCTCCACCCCAGATTAATTCAGTTTTACAATGCCAACAGTTCATATTTGTGATTCACCTATTGTTGGTGGTATTGGTAAAGATGGCCCAGTAATATCAGGTAGTCCTTTTTCTAAAACTTTTGGCATCATGCCTTGAACATTTCCAAGAATTTCATTCATAACTCTTGATTTAAATTGTTCTGAAGTTACATACTTGTAACCAAAGTACGCTCCACCACTCATGGAAGCTACCATAATGAATGAAACGATACTAAGAATATTAGCAATTTTTTGAAACATGATTAAATTTGCAATTTTAAAAGCACTATCTTTTTCAAGTGTGCTTGTATTACTGCTTATTGTAGCCCTATCCCCTCTCTACGTCACTATGGGGATAATGACAAGGCAAATGCAAGAAAAGGTTAACTAATCAGCAGCTTCGGCTGTATTTCCTTCTGCTACCCACGCAAGATATTTTTGGTAGTCGGTGTTTGCTTCTGCAAATGGAATTATTGTAATAACATCATCTACTTGAGTTTTTACTTGATCTATTGCATCTGTAAAAGGATTTTTTATTAACTTGTATATTGGATTTGTTGGATATGCCATAATTACAGTTCAGCATTTAAAGATACTTTAGCAGAGGCATTTACACATGCAAATCCCCCTGCACCACCTTGATTAAGACTTAAGCCTGAGGCGAAAATAGCAGTAGAACGTTTACCAGGATAGCTTAAGCCTGCAAAACTATTAAAATTTTGTCCAGCAAGGTTGCCATAGAAAGCATAATAGTTAGTACCACTAGTCTGAACTAAAGATGGCGTTGATCTCATTGTTGTTCTATAAGTAAAAGGTCCATAAGAATCACCAGTAGTGTAATTAAAAGTAGTAGCAAAATATTGTTGCGCATTTCCATCTGAACCATCTACAACAATCTGAAAATAACGTTCACATAAAGCAAGCTCCTGACCGAATGACCTATGTTCAAAATCTGTTGCCACGCTGCCTATTTCTAATTGAATACCTGTAATATAAAAAGTTGCACCATTAGTATCAAATAAATTCACTTGGTTTGTACTTCCTGCATAATTATTAGCTCCAACCCAACTATTTAGAGTAGATGTTGTTCCAGAACCACTACCAAGATTTTCTAATACAAAAACAACACCTAAACCAATGGTATTAGCAGAACTATATGTCCAAGTTCCTCCTGTATCTCCTGAGATTGTTTTCTCAACTTTTTGCCATGTGTTTGCACTAGCAATAGTATATTCAAAAACAAATGTTCTATTATAACCATCACCACCGATAAGATAGGCACTAAAAATGCCTGTTTTTGATGATCTTACATAAAAACTTAAAGTAACAGTTTGAGCATTAGAAGTTCCCCAACCCAAATTTGCAACATCATTTCTTTCTAAACGTGTGCCTATTGCAGCATAATCCCCTGCACTACTAGCAGCAGTTGTACCTGTTGATGTGACCTTTATTGATTTTGCAAAATATGAAGCATTAGCTATATCTGGAACTAAAGAATCTTGTGCTCCTGTGCCTGTTAAAGTTCCATTGTTTTGAAATACAAATCTATCAACAATATAATTACCATCTGAAACAGCCACCGAAGCATCTCCTCTTTGATGAACTAATGCTTCTCCATTTATTATTAAATTCTTATTTGACCTTGTTCTTAAATTAGCAGTTGCAGTTCCATCAGTATTGTTGACAGTTATAGCAGCAGCGCTAGCTGCAACTCCTTTTATCGAATTTACCTTGATCTCTGACATAATTAACTATAAGGCGAGTCTCCAAGAATAGAGGTGTTCCATTGTGCTTTTAATTGTGCTTCGTTTGATGCTGAAGCTATACCAGAATCAGCAGGTGCATCTCTTAATGCTTGCTTCTTACTAACTATATCAGTAGTGCTAGATGATGTCTCTAATGCTTTTTGAAATTCAACATCTAATTCAGCAAATTTTATGACTCTTGCTGATCTTATATTTGTCTTATGAATTTCTCTAGCTTTTGCCATATCTGTTTCAATAGTTTTATTATTTTGCTTCCAAGCATTTCTAAAACTTCTATCAGTAGGAATAACAGAATCATCTACAATTTCATAAGAAGTTCCATCTGGTAAGTCTCTTTTTGCACATTCTTCCGCAGTACCCTCTATCGGTGTCATTATGCTTACTGTGCCATCTGAATTTGTAAAAATAACTTTGCTCATAATTAACCTCTCATACAAGCTACATAAATATTTCCTACTACATCTCTAGCATCAAGGTTATCATTGACTGTGCCAAAATTAACAGCAGTTGTTGAGTTAGCTCTTTCATATCCATTAGAACCATTTCTTCCTGTAACAAAAACACTAGCATCAACTCCATTTCCAGTAAAACCTGATGCACCAACGACAGTATAATTAGCATCTGCTTGTGCTGAGCTAAAGGCTAAAGTGAAATCTCCTGTACCATTATCCGTTAAAGAACCGAAACCTGTACTTCTAGTAACAGTAGGACTTCCACTTGCTCCACGCACACAAGCCTCTGCAAAAATAATATTTGAAGAAATAGAAGAAAAAGCTAATTGACCACTAGCATTTGTTGTCACTGCTTGCCCATTTGTTCCGTCGGCTACAGGTAGTTTAAATTCTACATTTGCATTTCCTGTTGTAGATGTTGGTGCTTCTAGGCTTACTGACCCACCACCTGATGCCGCGTTTAGTTTAATCTTTGCTGTCATGGCTAACTAGGCTTAGGGTTGTCGGTTTTAACCTTTTCACAGGCCGCATAATATGCTTCTAGTTTAGTTGAATCTCCTTTACTATTCCAGTACATAGCATCTGCAAAATCTCCTAAAGATGGATATAAAGGTTGTCTTACACCTTTATAAGCTATTTTTGCGGCCTCAGTATCTAAAGTAGTTCTTGCGGCATCTATTTTAGATTGCTCTAAAGTAACTTTATTCCCATCCGCATCAAAACAACCGACTCCATCTCTAATATTAACTACATTAGGATAACTTTTAAAAATAGCTTGATAATCGTAAGTCATCCACCCACCTCAAAATAAACTAGATTAGCTGTATAGTTAAAACCATCTGTAGTTGCACCACCAGATGTTGTTCTCTTTACTTGAAATTTATAAGTAATCTGACTCGTAGTGCTTGGTGCATCAAGAATAATATAACTCATTATTCCAAAGTTTCTGTTAGTTGAAGAGAATTTCCACTGACCACGCTCAAATACTGAGGTACTATCCCTTAATACTTTAGTTGACCAGTTGGTTGTGGAATCTTGAACATGATTCATTGCTGCAAGAATAAGAACTTTGCTACTTGTAGCTGATGGTGTGATATTAAAACTGTACGAATCCACATAAGAACTCGAAGCTGTCGAACCACTCCATGAATCCGCAACACCACTTGTTAATAATTTACCACCACTTATTCCAGTCAAACCTGACCCATCACCACTTAAACCACTATTAGTTATTGAAAATCTTTCAACACCATTAGTTGAAAACTTGATAGTGTCAGCAGCAGGGAAACTTATACCTGTATTTGTGTCATCTCCAACAATACTTGGTGCGGAAACTGAACCAGCTACTCCTTTTACACCAGTTGTTCCAGAAAGTTCTAAGCTCATAATTAAAGAATAACAAGTAAACTGCCAGAAAGCACTGTCACAGTAACACCACTATTTATAATAGGGCTTACTGTGTGTGCATTTTTTCCTGATGTTATCGTATAATCTGTTGTCACGTTAGTGTCCGATTCAAAAAATACCTCATCATTACCTCCTCCCGTAGCTCCAGCACCGCCTCCCACAGCAGTAAACTCAGATCCGTTATATATTTCAGCAGAAGTGGTCGTACTATTAAATCTAAAGTCTCCTGTTGAGGGAGAACCAGGTCTTTGCGCGGTAGTTCCAACAGGTATCTGTAAAGCTGTTGTGTAATTATGTATTACATCTCCAGTAAATGTTGCTCCTGCAACTGGAGCTAAACCTAAATTTGCCTGTGTGACATTACCAATTTCGATATATCCATTATTAGTTGCATTTCTTATTTTTAATAAATTTGAAGTTGTATTAACTGATAACTGAAACGCAACCTGTGTACCACTAGGGTCTGCTGATCCACTATTCAAACTTTGTATAGCAGCAAAGACATTATTAAGGTCAGTTCTCACGGCGGAGCCTGTGCCATTGTCGATTGTATAGTCTGTAACTTGTGCCATTTAAAAAGCTACCTTGTGCATATTCTACCCTCCTTTACCAAATCCGACAGCCTGATAAGTAAAATTTCTATCAATCGAAGCATTTGATGAATTTTTGAAGTGAACAGTAAAACCCGTTCCAGATACACTACTTACTTCAAAGTAATCTCCTGATGCCATATTTTGAGCATTAATACCAATAGAGGGTAAATTAGTATTTGCTCCAAGCAAGGAAGAAGTACCAACAAAAAACGGATGAGTAAAAGTAATTGCCTTTGCTCCTGCTCCGCTTGCTGTTAGATTACCTTGTTCTGTTCTTCTCTGTAAAGATGCTGTGTAGCCTAACTGTGAAACTTTTATATCCTGTGCAGTATCTTTACTTGTAAGTTTTGCTCTAAATTGAAATCCTCTACCTTTATAAGTTCCGTTAGCAAAAGTTTGAAAAGCAGTATAAGTAGGAGATCCAGATGGATTGTCTTGTGTAACCCTTACTAGCATTTCAGCGTTAACTTCTGTAGCTGTAGCTCCATCAAAGTCTGTGATGTCATCAATCAAACCTCTCGAATCAAATAAATCTGATGGATAAAAACCTTCTGTTAAGAAATGACGTTTAAGGTCAAGACTAAATACACCGCCTAAATCTAAAGTATCTCCACCAGCAGTTCCTCCAAAATCATAAGTGCCCTCTGGCACAATTCCACCAAAATCATCTAAAGAAGTTACGGCATCAAAATCTGTAATATTATCAAAAACTCCTCCACCAGCTAAATTTAAACTATTTGTAACCGCATCAAAAGCAACATTGGTTTTTGTTCCTTGGAACTTAGGACTATCTAAATCTTCTCTTCTTGTTTGTGTAACAAGTGGAGCTTGATTATCTGGCAGTTCGAGAATTACACTTGTTTCTCCTGCACAGAATCTACCACCATCATCCTGGAATTTTAAAATGTACTCGCCTTCGAGATGAGGAACTTCTGCTGTTGTTGTATTACCAGCTAACGCTTGAATAAGGTCAGTGCTATTTGTAAATGTAGCAGTGCCATCTGTCAAAGGAGAATGTCTAACATACACCCTACCTCCATGCGTAACATCTAAATCTGTAGATAAATTCCAACGTAATCTTACTAATTTTTCGTTTATTGGTTCGGCTGATAGTCCAGTGACATTTGATGGTAATGCAGTTTTACCAACAGCAAAGAAAGTTAGATCAGCAGAGGTTGCACTTGTCTGTAATGCAGCATTGTAACTGAATACTTGAAATTCATACGTTCCAATATCAGTATTGAATATCTCAAAATCAGGAGAAGAAACTGTTGTAGAAACAAAGTTACCATTATTGAATCTATAGTTAACCTGATATTGCGTAACACCAACAATAGGTTGCCAACTGACAATAAGTTTTGATACTGCCTGATTATTTATCTCGACTATCTTTTCTTCGGCCTGTAAAGCAGAAGGAGGATCTTTTGGAAGATTAAGTATCGATACTGTTCTTGTTGGTAAGGTCGCACCATCTTCTATAAATGCGTACTTTTCATTTACATAAGATAAAGCAGTAATCGCATAATTTATTCCATCAGATTCTTCTACTGTTATTACTCTGAATTTTTGAGCTTGAACTGTATCGTTTTGCAATAACCAAACTGTATTGGCATTTGGAGTCTGGGAGAAAGCAGAAGATACTGTTATAACTGCACCTGAGACACTTGATACTGACCTACTTTCAACAGTTCCATCAGGTAATATTATAGACAAGGTTGGATTATTTGTTGTTGGTAAATCGGTTGCAGAAGAGTCATCTACAGTTATCTGGGTTGTTGTAGCAGCACTTACTCTTCCACCTCTTCTAAGACCAGAACGAACAGGATCAGCTATTTCAATAACAGCACCAGGTCTTACAACAACACCAGAATCTATAGAAGTCGCAAATGAGCAGATTTCAGACTCATTTTGTTCAGCGAAAAGGATTGCCTTCGCCAATCTTCGAGCTTGTGCACGACTTGTACAAGCAAAACCTTTTACCTGTTTAATAATTACTCCAAACTTAGCTATTGAAGCGGTATCTTCATAAACCTCATAATCTATTTCTCTACTATCCATATTAAAATAAGAAACAGAAATGACAGTATTTCTTGTTTTTAATCCACTTCCTGAGTAACTAAAACCTTCTTCAGTTACATTGGCTAAATTAAATAAGTAGCTTGCATCTTTTGGACTATCTTGTGCAAGCAAAATACTACCAGCAGACCATATCGGCATACATCTCATTACACCTGCCAACTCATTTATCAAATCAAATGCTTCACTAGATGATTGAATATTTACATTACAACTAAATCTAGCTTCTTGTCCTCCAAATCCATCATCAACCAATGTATTTGCAAATTTACTAGCAGTAACAAAAGAAAAAAGATCAAGAGAACTTTCTGTTATATGATTGCCGAATCCATAGCGTGTGTCCAAAAGTAAGTCCAGTAGCACCATGCTCGGGCACGAGCACCATTGGGCTGCTCCGAGTACTCCGTTAAAGACGTAGCCGTCAGGGTAAATAATTCGACCAGTAGTAGCATCAACAGTTGGAGTGCCAGAACTATTTGCACCTGCTCCTGGAATCCTTACTTTTATTCCTCTAATACGATACTTTCTGCTAGGTATTGATTGAAACTGCATAGAGTCCAATCGAACAGAAGCGTAAGCACTATTGGCATAAGTATTAGAATCATCAATTATTTCAGCAAAACTTGTCCATTGAAATGCGTCTTGTAAACTTGAATCTGAACTATCAGCAGTAACTCTGGTAACTCTTATATCAACAGGAAAAGCACCAGTGACATTTATTCTGTAATCTCTTTGGTATGCATCAGCAGTTCTTCCTGTAATCGTGTCAGAAATAACATCTGTAAAACCACCAGAATTATATTGAACAGCTATTTTTAATGAAATGGAAGAACCTAATAAATCTCCTTTATCTGTTGCTTTCTGTAATTGAGGGACAGTGATCGTTACATTTATTGCATCAACATTTGAATTTGTAATCTGTCTTGTAACTGGAGAAGATTGAGTAACAGTAATTCCAACTGCTGTAATAGAAGAACTACTTTCAATACCTTCCACTTTTGTTTGACCTGATGTACCAAAACGAGGATTAAATGTTACATCTTGAAAGTTAAAATCAGTTGTAGCTGGATTAGTTGAATCAGCAGTTGATTTTAGAACAGGAGTGTCGTTTAGAAATACATCTTTCAATGCAGCATTATTATATGCAGCAGTTCCTTTTGTTCTTCCTTCTTTTGATGCTGAAGCAAAGCCCTCTATCTCTCCTTCAGAAATAAGATCAAGAAAAGTAGCAAACTGCCTACTATGTAAAGTATCAGGTGTTCTTGTTGGTTGAGGGGGAGGTGGAGGACTACCACCGCCACCAGAACCAATAATATTTTTAGGTGCGTCTGTCATGCCTGTACCTGCTGAGTATCAATAGCACCACTTATAACAACTGATCCTGTGACTATCTCTCCATAGACTATTGGAACGGGAGTACCTGCTCTTGATGTATTTTGCGTACCAGAAAAACTAAATGATAATTGTGGATCTTGCTCTGACTTAAATTCTTTTGGTTTTGGCATAGGAAATAACATTTCACTTACACCTGTTAATGCTAAATTAGCTCCTACAAGAAGCATAGTTTTAGATAAGAAACCAACTTTTGCAAGTGATCCAGCTTTTATACCTGCTGCCAAACCTATATTTCCTGCTGCGACAGGAACAAAAAACGCACCTGCAATAAGAGCAGCACCTAATAATACTTTTCCAAAACCTCTACCAGCACCACTAATAACAGGAACAATATGTATATCTTCCTGTCCTATTGGGTGGTGTATTTCTTCTTTATCTACTGCATAATTACCAACTTTTACCTGATAATATTGAGGATTCATATATTTTTCTACCTGCGGAAAATTATTAACAAGAAAACTAACTGCCTTTGCAAGACTATCTACCTTTATTTCAAACTCTTTATGACCTACAAACTTTGCAAGTTCTCCATATAGCTTTAACTTACGCAACATAACGATACCTACCTCCTGTGCATTTTAACAACCATTGAGAATAAGGCTCTCTACAAGATAGTCTATCGGTTAAATGATGTAAAACATCCCCATCTAAAAAAATAGCTACATGATTTAAACCAGTAGAACCAATAGACATTAATAAAGCATCACCATTGATTGTTTTTTCATCTGGTCTAAGTTCTCTAAAACCTGTTCTCCATGCACAACTTTCAAATAATGGATTATCAACAAACTCTTCTGGTGTTATAGGTCTATCCCAATCTTTCAGTTCAATATTTTTTTCTTCTTTATACCAATCTCTTACTAAAGACCAACAATCGGTAACACCCCAAACCCAAGGTCTACCAAGTAAAGGAGGTTTATATCCACATGGCTCATAATATCCCCATTTTTCTGTTTTAGGATTAACAATATGCCATGGAAGATTACTACGTTCACAAGCAATTTGATCTGCCTGACTAGCTACAGGAGGTGTTACAGGATGACTATGAACAATAGCTGTTATCTCTCCTAAATTATCTGCTTTTACATAATCCTCTGGATCTAAAATAAAACATTGATGATCTGTCATTGAAAGATTACGACAAGGATAGTATCTTTCTTTTCCTCGAATATTTAATAGAAGGCCACAAGATTCTTTTGGATCTTGGTCTTTCGCATGAGTAAGTGCTTCTTTTTTCCAATTCATGCTATAAACGTACCAATCGAAGGAAACTCTGTTCTAGTACATTGTCTTTTAGGAGCACGAATACCAGCAAGATCAAATACAGCAGCTAATTCAAACTGCACAATTTCTCTATTTTCTGCTGACTTTCTATCAATTTTATAAATTTCTTGAGGAAACTCTGCGGTAGGGTCTGGTGTTCCTAAAGGATTTACTTGTTGTTGTGTCGTTGATGTTGTTTCCTCAGTAATTGTATTTGGATTATTCATAGTAATTGTATTACCCATTCCATTTCCATGAACTGTGCAATAATATCTCAAGTCATTTGGAGCAGTGGGATAAGCTGGTTGATAGGTTACTGTAGCTCCTGCATTTCCAGCGGTTCCAGATACAGTTGTTGTCTGCGTTCCTCCTGCATCAGATTTTATTGCTAAAGGGTGTCCACTATTAGAAGAATCTGATTGGTCAAAAATATATGTAGATCCTCTTTTCATTGTAATAACAGGGTTATTTACACCATTAATCCTAAAAATATTTCCATATCCAGCATTATAAACAGTAACAGTATAAGTTACAGTTTCAGCATCAGCAGGATCAGCAACAGTTGTTGTAGTCGTGGTGCTCGTTGTTGTTACAGGAAAATTAACAGCATCAAGATAACGTGCCAAAGTTCTGATTCTTGTTACAGTAGCTCCCGTCAAATCATTTCCTGTTGTTACCTGATTAACATTCAATAAGATAGCTGTGATAGTTCCAAGAGCATTACTGATAGTCAAAGTAGGTCTAGGAAGTTGACCTTTCTGAAAAGCAAAACCTTCTGCCTGTATAGGCATTTTTAAATACTGATTACCAGCCCAGATAATATCTCCGTTAGCATTTAAACTTGTTCCATTATGAAATCTGTAAGTCTGAGCGGAACCATGCAAAGTTGCATCTGTAGTTAGTGTAAATAATTCAATTATTGCTGAAGGATTGATCTTTTGTAGATCAGTAATAATCGGAGCAGTACTCATGGTTCAAATACTTCTCTAAATGTTGCTTGTATTGAAGCTCTATTGTTATATGGTATTGATTTTGACCATGCTTCGCAAACAAATTTCTGTGCAGTAGCCTCTCCTGGAGCAGTAAAATCAAAACTATCACTATCTAAAGCTCTAGCATCAAGGAAAGTTTCTATAGTATCTGCTTCTGTTTCTGATACGTTAAAAGTAAAATTATAGACTTTTGGATTTTGATGTTCTGCCAAGCCAAATAATATTCTATGTTCAAACCCATCAGCAAAACGAATGGTACGAGTAGCTGGTGCAGATCTTTTTTGTTGTCCGTATGTGGGTTTTATTGAAGGAAACGTAGCCATTATGCGAGCATACCTCCTGGTCGTTTTTGTTTAATTAATTCTGATTGTATAGCAACTGAAATCATACGACCAAGTTCTCTACCTTGTTCTTCATCTCCTTCAACAGTAGAACCAGAAGCATCTACATTTACTACTATATTTGTTGAACCACCAAGTGCATGATTTGGTGTAACCATACCAGAAATTCCTGGAGTAAATAATTCTGGACCACGTTCTCCAACTATATAAGAATTACCTGATCGTGCTGGACCACCTTCAGCTAGTTCCATTAATGGTTTTGAATCAAAACCTTTAAAAACATTTTCTTCCATTTGAAATGGACTAAAGTTAAATAAACCTAAGAAACTTCTTGATAACTGAGCAGCAAGCATTTGAGCAGCCATATCAAGAAAAGCATCTGCAATTCTGTTGAACATATTTCTAAACGCATCAGTTACAGACATAGTTCCTTTAACAATTCCTTTAAATGATTGTTCAAATGATGAACCTAATGCTCTACTTAAAGTTACTACAGTTTGACCAACACTATTTAATTCAGCTAACTTTTTATCAAGAACTTCTATTTCATTATTAACAACAGTTAATGAATCAAATAAAGCATTAGTTTCTGCAATAATCTTTTTGAATGTTTCTATTTGTTCTTGATTAGCATCTTCTCCTGTAAGTTCTTTAAATTCTTTTATTTTTTGATTCAATAATTCTGTATTTCTTATCCTTTGACGATCTAAGTGACCTTTCGTTTGATTTAGTTTTATGTTCTTTTCTTCTTCTTTATTCAATATTTCCATTGCAATACTAGCACTCATCATTGAATTACTAAGTTCTAATAAATCTTTCGCATCTGCTTTTACATCTCGTACACTATCAACACCAAAAGCTCTTGCTGCTTTTAATTGATCTCCAGGTCTACCCTCTAATTGTTCATAAAAACTTAAAAAATCTGCTATTTTTTTTGGATCCATGCCTGTTCTTTTTCCAACAGGACTGTAATCTAACTGACTAAATCCATTATTTTTTATAACATCTTGCAATCTTCTGCCTTCTGCTCCTGGAACTAAAGAAGCTAAAAATTTTGTTATTCTTAATCTTTCATTTATATCTGCTAATACACCTAAAAACTCCATTCCTATTTTTGCAAGGTTTGAAGATATTTGAGTTGTATCTTCTCCAAATTGTTTAAGATTTTTAAATGTATCTTCTCCTAATAGTATGGTTGTTTGTCTAACTGCCTCATCAAAAGCAGCCTGTTTTCCTCTAGCTTTTTCTAATAACTGAATATTTCTACCAATAACTGTATTACTTTCACCTAAAGTTTCAACAATTTTAGTTGTATCTTGATTGAATTTACCAAATGCTTGACCTAATTCACCAACTTTTCCAATGGTTGTATCAATTAAAGATCCAAGTTGAGTACCAACTAAAGATAAAGCAAAGCCAAATTGACCACCAAGTAATCCACCACCTGCACCACCTACAAAACCACCTAAAGCTGCTCCTCCACCTTGACCAAATAACAGAGGAAAAGCTCCACCAATCAATGCACTTGATCCAACCTGATTTCTAACTCTTTGATCTCCTCTTCTAAATCTTTTTATTCTGCCTCCTAAAGTGTCTCGCAATCTATCCCTTTCTTCTATTCTTAATCTTCTTTCTCTTCTTCTTGTACCTTTATCTGCTTGAGGTTGTTTTAATAAATCACGTTGCTTCTTTAACTCCGCATTCATTTCTTTTATTCTTACAGTTACTTCCTTAAAATCTTTTTCTGTAAAATCTAGATCCTTTCTAACCATCGTCAAAGTATCTAAATATCTTTCAATAGCATTAACAGTATTAGCAGGAGTAAAGTTTAATAATGTACCCAAGTTTGTATTACTAAAACCAGCAACTCCAGGAACATTCCCAGAACTCATTGCACCAAATGTAGAAGCTGTTATTTTTGCACTTTCATTAAATCTTTGTAGAGACTTTACTTGTGCAGAGAAATTAAATTTTGTAAAACCCTGAGTAAATAATTGAAACTTTTCACTTGTAATACCAGTAGAAGCAGCAACATCTTTCATCCTTGTTGCTAATTCTCTTGTTGATACAATACCTTTTCTATTTGCTCCATCGAAATTTAGAGCATCTCTAGTATATTCTTCAAATGTTTTTGCAGCTTCTTTAGTTGCTTTTGCTAATTCTTTTCTTTTTGCAATTGCATCCGCAGAAAACGGACCACCTGTTCTTCTACCATCACCACCTTTACCACCTTTAGTCTTTTTTTCTAATTCAGTTAATTGCTTATTTAAAGAAGCAACTTTACGATCAGCGGAGGTTAATTCTTTTTGTAATCTTTTTAATTGTTCGTCTTTAGTCCTGACATTAATATTAATTCCGTACTCTGCTGCCATTTACTCGACCCAATAAATTACTTCTATATTACCGCCTTCTGGGTTTCATGGCTTGTTTTTTTTGCACTTGTTCTTTATATTTCTCTTCTTCCTCATGTTTTAACTCAAAAAAACCTGCCCATGCTATCAATTCTTCTCTTGTTAAATTTTCAGTAAGTTGTTTTATTGTCATTCCTAACTCTTTAGCTAAGAAAAACATAAAGTACCAATCTTTATTAGCTTTTTAATGCTGCTTTCGCTTCCTCCACTTTCAGTTCATCACCAGATGTCATCATCGCAACTTGTATTTCTTGCAAAATAGTTGAATTAACTTCTCTTCTTAATGATGCTTTATGACCATCTTGAAATAGTCTTTTACCATCTTCATCTAATGCTTTTTCAATCATAAGATTCAAAGCAAACTCATTACCATCATCTCCTTTTGATTTTGCAAGGATTGATTCTCTTTCTGCGATAGTTAATGGATGCCAATAGATTTCTAATACTGTTTCTTCTCCATCTTTGACTTCATATTTATATTTTTGGCTTACACCAAATTTGTTTCTGAGGAGTTCAATCGCTTCCATAGTATTCTAATATAATATTTATATTATACTTATATTAGGCATTTGCTGTAAATTGACAAGAAATAATTCCTATAAAATGACTTCTATCCTCTATTTGTAACATAGTTGGACCATTTACATCTGCAACTCTTGGAGTACAACTAAATGTATCAGTATAATCAGAAGCATTAACAGAAGTAAGTCCATCAATTACAGATTCACTTATAGCAGATACGACTGAAGTTCCTTTATTTTTGGGTACATAAATATTACATTGAATAACACCAGCGTAGTAATCAGAGGCAGCACCTTGATTTTGTAATGTTGCTTGATTAAAACTTAAATTCATAATTATATATTTTTTGGTTTTGCCAGGAGTTGTAAATGGTACATTATCATTGATAACAGAGACAGTATTATCTGCTGCTACTACTGCATCTGTAACTGCTTTTTCAAAAGCTGCTCTGGCATTAACTAGAGTCATAATTACGAAGGTTCAATGTAACGCAAACCAGATCCTCGTTTAATCTTACCAAATCCACTAGAGGGTTTAGCTCCTACGAATATCTTACCTTTATCTCTCATATTATCTTTAATAATTTGACCAGCCTCACCTTGAACAAATTGTGAAATTACAGGATTTTCAGATGCATAACCTGCATATTCAGCAGCGTTACCAATAAAGATATTTTTTTCTCTAAATTTGTAATCAGTATTAACAGGAAAACGAGGATCAATTACTGGATTATCAGGTCTTGAACCTGCTGGTTTCCAACCTTCACTACCTTTTGGTAAATCATGTTCTCTTTTTATTGATGCCCAAGGTTCGTGATCTTCTCTAAAATCTGTTTGATCAATAGGATTTCTTCTTACTTTCCAGCTAGATGCTAAAAAACCAGTATATACAGGACTAGCTTCAGCAGTACTTAAACTTGCATGAAGCTCTCTAATAGTTTGAGCAAAATCAGCATCTAATTGTGCCATTTGATTATTCATTACATTATCAGCACTAAATTCCTGTTCCCTTGGCATTAGAACCTCACTAAAATAGTAAACAAATAAGTTTGTCCACCTTGTTTTGTATCAATGTCAGTTATTTGTGCAACTCTTGTAGATCCAGCATAAGTTAATGTAATCTCATCATCTAAATCAGGTTGATTATCTCCAATAAGATCAGGTGTTATATAAATTTTTGCCTGTCTTATTTCTCTGCTATCATCTTCAGTTGATCTAACATATTCAACTGGTGCTTTTATGCTATAAGTCGTATCAGTTGTAGTGAATGCTCCTGTGCTTGTGTTGTAACTACCAGATGCTTTTTTTGTATAAACAATAGAAGAATCAAAAGAAGAGCCTAGATCAGAAACAATCTGTTTTGCAATCTGTTTGAATGCTGTATCTAACTGTCCTGCCATTATCCTCTAACTACCCTCATTTGAAAACTTCCTGCTCCACCTAGCATATATGCTCCAAGATAACTTTGTAACCAGGGATAAACATCTAAAATATTATTGATTGATCCAGTTCCTTGACTTTCAGTATTATATTTAACTTGAATATCACCTAACTGAACTTCAGAAAAATTACCATCTTTACCAGTAGTACCAGTAATAGCATCAGTATCATTTGCCAAAGCTCTAGCTAGTTCATATTGTGCATATTTAATACCATTGGGAATCTTAGAACAAGCCAATTCAACACCATCTACCTGATAATTATTTCTTGGAAACTTTAATGCCTGTCCATCATCACATCTATCTCCATAAAAAACTAAAGTATCAATCCATCTAGCAGCAGATATTAATGATCTTTTTTTTTGATCGTCTGTTTTATTTGTCCAAGTAGAAGAATCTGGAGAAGTATCAAAATAATCATTAGCTTCTGTCAAGGTGACATAACTATTAGCATTTTCTCCTTTTATTGTTGCGTCTATAGTAGCTGCCACGATTAGTAAAGTAATTTAGTTTTATTGTAGCGTAAAGAAAAAACCCCACCAATAATTGATGAGGTTTATGACCACTAATTAAATAGTACTAAGGATTAGTACCTGTATCAAGTGGTGAGTTAACGATTAGCTCAACAATAGGGATTAAATCAGCATCGTATGTGATTGCCCAATTGTTATCGTTAGCTAATGCTGCGTTAGTTGGGTTGTCTGAAGCAGATGTCCACTTAGTTCCCATAACGTGATAAGCACTGTGATAATCAACAGACATAACATCTTGCTTAGATAAGATGTTTCTATCTGATTCAATGCTTAGAGGAGATTGCTCACCTTCAAGAATTGTTCCTGACTTGATTAAGTAGCAACGGAATTCTTTTTGATGACCTGTTGTACCAGGATGAACTGTATTAACTTGAGAGTCAATAACAACATTCATTCCAGCAAACTGACCGATGCTTGTTTCATTAACACCGACACCGCCACCACCCCAAGTTACTGCACCACCAGTTGTGAGAGCAGATGTTGAGAATGTAAGCATACCAACTTGATATAAGTAGTAAGCAACAGATGGATGAACAACTAGAGTATCTAGCTCATCTCCTCTTGTTCCAAGAAGTGATCTTCCTCTTGCAACTGTAGAAGCTGTCAAGAAATTATCAGTATCAGCACCAGAAGCAGCACCTTTACTTAGATCAAGTGAGTTTGCACCTAATGGTCCAAAAGTTGATCCGAACAAACCATCTAACAAGCTGAATAGTCTTGCAGAATTTAGTTTGTTGATAGCATCTGCAATTTGATTTCTGATGTGACCCATTGGATCTTCACCAGCAGCCAATACAGCTACATCATCAACAGCATACGCAAAACCTCTG
>VTLG01011568.1_pt1 | contig 17810 bp, 27 predicted proteins | sample 4694571 | NCBI WGS metagenome assembly VTLG01 (sample SAMN12604809, study PRJNA352737) | marine metagenome | biome: ENVO:00000447; feature: ENVO:00000209|ENVO:00000569|ENVO:01000036; material: ENVO:00002151; isolation source: viral sequences binned using virsorter ... | reverse complement strand
GTTGGACTGCTTTTGATAAATATATTTACAGAAGAAGGTATCGGTGCTGGCTCAAATTTAATAATTGGTAAACGGCTGCGTGACCTTTACAATAATATTACAGTTTCTAATGTTATTTTTGATTCACCTGTAGGGCCTGAGATTCTTGCATCAAGTCCAGAAGGTAAGTTTCAAACACAAATTAGAATTACTTTTAACATTTACGAGGATCTTTAATCATGCCAAAACTTGAAATTACTGAAGAAATGCTAGATGCTATTGAGGCTGTAAAAGGAAGAAGAGAAGCTAATTACTGGGATAATAGATGCAAAAGATATATGGAGAGTCAACAAAATTCAAAAAAAGATGTAAAAATGACTGAAAAGAGTTAATATATTTATAAATATTTCTTTTTTTTGTTATGGCTGTAAAAGGTGATGTAGGAAAAATCATGTTTCAAAATGCTGGCGGTACGGAAGCCGACATTTCAGATTTGAGATCATGGTCATTGTCTGTCACTAAAGACACACAGGAAATTACAAAAATGGGCGACACATCAAAATCATTTGTTGGTGGTCTTATTTCTGGTGAAGGTTCTGCAACTTTACTTTACAATCAATCTGGTAACTCAGATTATCAAGGATTCATTGGCGATGTTTTTGTAACTGGTGATGCTGGTGACGCTTTGTTTGAGTTGTTTCCTGATTCTTCTCAAGCGGCCAAAAAAATTGGTTTTGCTGGCATAATTACAAATGCAGAATATGGTGCGACTCTCGGAGAGATTCAAGAGATAAATATTACGTTTATCACTAATGGTGCAATAACTTCAGCTATATAGTAAATTAAAAATACTTCGCACTTTATTTATGGCAATTAAAAGAAACGTAGATCTCATCACTGAAGCTTTTAGTGATGTAATGACAGCAAGAAGAAAATATGAACTTAAAAAGCCAAACGGAGAGCTATTAAAAGAATTATATTTTCCACCATTAACAAGATTTGACAGAATACAAGCACAAGCGGCGGCTGGAACTGAGGAGGCATTAACAATTTCAACTAGGCTGCTTTGTCAAATTGCACAAAATGAAGATGGCACAAAAGCATTTGCATCTGCTGATGCTGAAAACCTTAAAAGATTTTTACCAGAAACTGTATTAAATGATCTTGAGCTTTTTATGATGGATATAAAACTTGATATTGATACAGCAAAAAAAGAATAAAAGGGGATAACTGGCTCAGATTTGAGTTATTCCTAGCAACAGAACTTGGAAAGACTTTAGAGGAACTCAGAAAATCAATGACTGAGATAGAGCTTATACATTGGGCTGGTTACTATGAAATCAAACATGAAGAAGAAAAAAGAGAGATACAACGACAAAAACACAATTCAAGGTAATATATAATAAAGGCTTTTTTTATTTGTGGCAGAGGCAGTAGTAAGATTAAGAGTTGATGCCAGTGGTGCTACTAGAGCATTAAAGGGAGTACAGGCTCAAACAAATAAATTACAGTCTGCGTTTGGTGGCCTTAGAACTGCAATAGGTGGAATTGGTCTTACTCTTTTGGTTAAAAATGCTATAAAAACTTCAACAAATTTTGAAAAGTTAAATATTCGTTTAGGATTATTAACTAAAGCAACAGGAGATTTTGCAGAAGCACAAAAAATAGCAACTGATGGTCAGAAGTTATTTGGTCTTAGTGCCACTGAGGCTCTAGATGGTGTTACAAATATTACAGCAAGATTAAAACCTTTAGGAACAAGCTTAGAGGATATTAGAACCACTTTTATTGGTTTCAATACTGCGGCAAAATTAGGCGGTGCTAATGCTCAAGAGGCATCAAACGCATTTAGACAGTTAGCACAGGCTCTTGGATCAGGGAGGCTTGCTGGTGATGAATTTAGAAGCGTATCAGAACAAATACCTTTAGTTCTCAAGCCTTTAGCAGATGAACTAAATGTAAATACTGGCCAACTTAAAGAACTTGCTGCTGAAGGAAAACTAACCAGTGAAGTTGTTATAAGAGCTTTAAGTAAATTAGCAAAAGAAGGTGGTGAAGATTTAAAAGCAATTTTAGAAAACGATCCAACACAGGTATTTAAAAATTTAACAAATGAGACAGAAAATCTTTCTAGGGCTTTTGGTGATTTGCTCGAACCAGCAGTGCTAGCTGGAACAAAAGAACTCACAAAATTTATTGAGGCTGCAACAAAATTTGTTAATTCAGATGCTGGACAAGCTTCATTTGTCATAGCTGGAGTTGTTCTTGCTGTTAAAGGTCTTACAGTTGCAATACCAGCCGCTATTATTGCACTTACTGGACTTATCGCAAAACTGCAAATTGCTGCAACGGCTTCGGCTCTTACTGCCACAGGATTAAAAGGAACTTCTGCTGCCGCTTTTCTTGCTGCTGGTGGTATTACAAAAATGTCTATTGCTTTAGTAGCTCTTAAAACTGCTATTGCTGCTACTGGTATTGGTTTGCTTGTTATCGGAGTTGGTGCTTTAGCAACAAAGTTGATCGAAGCAACAAAAAATCAAAAAGAATTTAATAAAGCACTTGCAGAGGGAGATAAACAAGCACTTAAAAGTCAACTAAATAAATTATTTATTGAAAGGCAAAATTTACTAAAAAGATTAGCAGCAGCAAGAGCAACTAATAACAAAAGGGCTGAAGCATCACTTAAAAGACAACTTGTTGAATTAAATAATAATTATGATTTAGTTCAAAAAAGATTGCTTACTGAAATAGATAAAACAAATGAAATTGATAAGCAAAATAAAAAATTAGAAGAACAAGCAGAATTGCAGAGAAAAAATCAAGAAGAGGCTGAAAAACTAAAAGAAAAAATGACTGATGTAGGTGAAGAGATCGAAAGCAGTATAAAAGATAATTTAAAAGATGCAATCACTGGCGCACAAAGCTTCGGAGAGGCTATGAGAAATGTATTGAATCGTATTAGAGATAAAATTATAGAAGCACAAATAGAAAAGCTTTTAGGTGGCTTTGGTGAAGCTTTTGGTGCTGGTGCAAGCGGTGGACAAAGAAAAGGCATAGGGGGGTTTTTAGGTGGTCTTTTAGGTGGTTTGTTTGCTGATGGTGGTAGACCGCCAGTGGGTAAAGCCTCTATCGTTGGTGAACGTGGGCCAGAGTTATTTGTTCCAAAAGTTGCTGGCACAATTATTCCAAATAACAAACTTGGTGGTGGCACTACCAATAATTACGTTACAGTAAATGTAGAGGCTGGTGGAGCAACCGCTAGTGGCAACAATGTTGACCTTAATGCTTTAGGGCAAGTTATTGGACTTGTTGTTCAAGCACAACTTGTAAAAGAAAAACAAGCTGGCGGTATTTTAGCGAGGTAACATGGCAACTTTTCCAAACATATCTCCTGTTTATGGAACGAAAAAAGCAAGTGTTCCAAAAATAAGAACAACTGCTTTGGGTGATGGGTATGAGTTTAGGGCTTTATTTGGCCTTCCATTAACTCAAGATCCTAAAATATATGATTTAGTTTTTAACGTCACAGAAGAGGAATCAGACGTTATAGAAGCATTTTTAAGAAGTAGAGTCAACGATCAGGCTAGTTTTACATTCACACCACCAGCAGAAGGTTTTACAAAAACAGGTACTTATTCACAAAATGGGCATACAGTTACTATAACGATTACAAATCATGGTTTAGCTATTGGTGATGTGGTAACAATTGATTACACTACAGGCCCTGCAACAGATGGAGATTTTGCGATAGCAACTGCGGCAGATCAAAATACATTTACAGTAACAGCCGCCGATTCTGCAATAAGAAGCGGTAATGTTTCAGTTACTTTATCAGGGGCTGGTAAGTTTGTTTGTCAGGCATGGTCAAAAACAATACCATATAACAATAGAGCTATTTTAAGTTGCACTTTTAGGGAGGTTTTTGAACCGTAATGGGATTACCTATAGCAGAACTTCAAGCATTAACTAACAAGTCAATCATTGAGCTTTTCACTTTGACTTTAGATTCTGCATTACATGGAGCAACAACTGTTTCAAGATTTCATTCTGGTGTTGGATTAAATAGTAATGCTTCAATTATTTGGCAAGGAAACACTTATGACAAATATCCTTTGACTGCTACTGGCTTTGAATATTCTGGTCGTGGGAGATTACCTAAACCTGTTTTTACTGTCTCAAATATTTTAGGTAATATCACAAGTCTTATGGCATCTGTAAACGCTACAACCCCATTTAATGACTTACAAGGAGCAAAGGTAGTTAGGATCAGAACACTTGCACAGTTTTTGGATGCTGCAAACTTTCCGTCAAGCAAAAATCCATATGGCACACCAGATAGTACAGCAGAATTACCACAAGAAATATACTTTATAAATCGAAAAACACTTGAAAATAGAAATATTGTGCAATTTGAACTTGCATCCGCATTAGACTTGGAGGGTGTACGCGCACCAAAACGTCAAGTGACAAAAAAAGATTTCCCTGCTGTAGGTAGTTTTATAAACGCATGACTTGGAAAGAACAAGCTGAAAAACACGCTGAAGAATGTATGCCACAAGAATCATGTGGTTTGTTAGCAATAATTAAAGGAAAAAAAACTTATTGGCCTTGTAAAAATATTGCCGAGTCTAAATTTGAATATTTTATTATTGACCCTGACGATTGGGCAGAATGTGAAGATACAGGGGAAATTATTGGTATAGTACATTCACACCCACTTGAACCAGCAATACCATCTGACAATGACAAAGCAAGTTGTGAATATCTTGGTTTACCTTCTTATATATATAGTCCATTAACAAAAGATTGGATTTCATTTGAACCATCAGGATGGAAAGCACCTAGTTTAATTGGAAGGAATTTTGTTTTTGGTGTTCACGATTGTTGGTCATTAATTACAGATTGGTATGAAGAAAACAAAAATATAAAGATAAATTATACAAAATATACAAAAAGACCTCAAACACTCAAGCAATTTTTAAAAAATCCACTATTTGTCAAAATTTTACCAAAATTAGGATTTAAAGAATTAAAGAATAAAGAAGATATAGAAATCGGTGATGTTTTAATAATGGAATCTGTAAAGGATACTTTAGGTCATGCAGCTTTATATATAGGAGATCAGACAATTTTACATCATTCATGGGGAAAATTAAGTTGTAGAGAACAATATGATTTAAACTACCAACAAGCTACAAAAAAGGTCTATAGATATGCAGCTTAAAAAAATTAAAGTATATGGCAAGTTAAGAAAATTTTTAGGATCTTCTTATTTTGAAGCTGCTGTTTCAAGTCCAGCAGAAGCAGTAAGATTCTTACTTTGTAATTATCCAGAAGTAGAAGAACATATGTGCAAACAATATTACAAAATTAAAATGAATAATTTTGATGTGTCTTTAGATTTTTTATCAATGAGAGGAAAGGGAGATATACAAATTATTCCTGTTGCAACTGGATCTGGTTTTGTAGCTGCTGCTATAGGAGGTTTATTTAGTGCTGGGGCTGCTGTTGTTTCTACTGCCGCTACTGCTGTAACTGCTGTTGCTGGAACCGCTTTAAGCGTAGCTAATACTGTTGCTGGGGCTGCTGTAGGAACGGTTGCGACTGTTGCGAATACGGCTGCTGGTGCTGTTGTTGCTGGTGCTGGTGCTATTGCTGCGGAAGTTGGAACTACTGGTATTTTAGGAACAGTTGCAACAGTAGTCGCAACTAATGTTGTGGTGGATGGTATTACTTCTTTAATTGCACCTACACCAGAAATTCCAACTCAAACGGTTGAAGATCCAGTTCCACAAAATGATGTTGTAATACCAGATCAAAGGGCGCAAAATTCTTTTGGATTCTCCGCAATAACTAATATTTCTAGGGCTGGTGTTGCGGTTCCAATTATATATGGCGAAGTTTTTACTGGATCTGTTGTTATAAGTGCTGGTATTGATACTGTGCAAATAGAAGGTACTGCGGAATGAGTTTAATAGGTATTCCATCTGATCTTACAGATCCAAATATTCCGAGTAATGTACTTGCTTCAAAGCAATTTCAAACACTTATGGAGTTGTTAGGTGAAGGAGAAATTGAGGGTTTTCCAAGTGCAACAGGAAGCAAAGGTTCAACTGAATACAACACTTCAGCACTCAAAGATGTATTTTTGAACGGAACTCAAGTTTTACAACAATCGGCTGGAACAAGTCCTTCAGATGCAGATTTTAATTTTCAAAATGTTTCTTTTGAACCTAGATTTGGAACATCTAATCAAACAGCTATTCAAGCAATTACAGAACAAGAGACAGAATTTACTGTAAGTCAAACTGTAACAACTAGCTCACCTGTTTCTGTAAGTATTACAGACACTAACGTAGATGCAGTTAGAGTCACGATTGCATTTAATGAATTACAAGAATTTCTAGATAATGGAGATATTGATGGTGCTGAAGTTACTTTAAATATTCAAACTATAGAAAATGATGGAACAACTCAAACAGTTATTACTGATACTGTAAAAGGAAGGACTGCAAGTGCATATTTCAGAGATTATAAAGTTAACTTACCTACTGGCACAAGTTTTCCTGTTACAGTAAGAGTAAATAGAGTCACAGCAGATAGCACAGAAAATACACTAAGAAATAGTTTTGTTTTTACAAATTATACAGAAATAATAAATTCACAATCAACTTTTGCTAATTCTGCTTATGTTGCTTTAAGGTTTGATGCAAAAACCTTTCCAACAACGCCCAGACGGTCATTCCGCGTAAGAGGAACGAAAATAAAAATTCCGCATAATGGTACTGTCAGATCTGATGGTTCGATTAGTTATAGCGGTACTTTTAATGGAACATTTAAATCTGATAAAGAATATTCAAACGATCCTGCATGGATTTTATATGATCTTTTAAGTACTACAAAAGGCTTTGGAGATCAGATAGATACGTCAAATTTAGATGTTTTTAGTTTTTATAGTGCATCTGTTTATGCTTCGACTTTGGTTGACGATATGACAGGAACTGGAGATACTGAACCACGTTTTTCATGTAATGTTGTTATTCAGAATCAAAAACAAGCTTACAACTTAATAAATGAACTTTGTAGCTGTATGCGAGTTATGCCGTTTTATTCTGCTGGCACAATAGCTCTCGGACAAGACAGGCCGACAGATCCATCCTATTTATTTAGTTTATCAAATGTAACTGAAGCTGGTTTCAGTTATACAAACTCCGCATTAAGAACAAAACATACAGTAGTGAATGTTGCATATTTTGATATGGAGACAAGGACAATTGAATATGAAACTGTAGAAGATACTGCTTTACAAGCAAAGTTTGGAGTTGTAGTTAAAAATTTAAAAGGTATTGCTGTAACTTCAAGAGGTCAAGCTGCCAGATTAGGCAAATGGTTTTTATACACTCAGAACAATGAAGGAGAAGTTGTTAATTTTACTACTACACTTGAAGCTGGTGTTTTGGTGCGTCCATCACAAGTAATTCAAATTGCAGATCCATTAAGGGCTGGAGTTAGAAGAGGTGGTCGGATAAAAACTGGAGTATCAACTACACAAATTATCGTTGATGATGAAAATAATACAGATTTAGCAACAACAGATTCAGCTACATTATCAGTAATTTTGTCAGATGGAACATTAGAAACAAGATCAATAAGTTCTATTTCTGGAACTACAATTACTGTCTCATCTGCTTTTTCTTCAGTACCACAAACAAACTCGGTTTGGGTTATAGAAAATACAACGGTTCAGCTTCAAACTTTTAGGGTCATTGGTGTTACTGAAGTTGACGGCTTGGCATATCAAGTCACTGCTGTGGCATTTAATTCTTCAAAATATAATTTTGTTGAAGATGGTTCGACAGTAACAACAAGGACAATAACAACCTTAACGCAACTAAAACCAGCACCAAGTAATTTACAAGGTTCTGAACAAATCGTAGTAATTAATAATAGAGCAGTGTCAAAACTTTTTGTTCAATGGGAACCAGTGCAAGGTGTTACAGAATACATGGTTCAATATAGATTTAAAAATGAAAATTTAATTAGTGAACGAGTAACAAGACCAGATTTTACAATTTTTGAAACACAGTTAGGAACCTACGAAGTGAGGGTGTTTAGTTATAACGCACTAGGCAAACCAAGCACCAGACCGTCAACAACAACTTTTACAACTGTAGGTAAAACAGCTTTACCAGATGACCCCTCTGGATTAACTTTAGAACCTGTTTCAGATCAGTTTGTAAGACTACGTTTTAATCCTTCTACTTCTGTTGACGTGTTGCATGGTGGCACTGTTTCAGTTAGGCATACACCAATTATTGATCAAGCAGTTGCGACTTTTCAAAACTCTACAGAAATTATCCCTAAACTTGCTGGTAATATTACAGAAACACTTGTTCCTGCACTCACAGGAACTTACAGTATTAAATTTATTGATGATGGTGGACGCAGATCAAATATTGCAGCAAAAATCATAGTTACATCTCCTGACCCGCAACCAAATTTAGCAATATTTACAGAAAGAGAAGATACTGACTCACCACCTTTTCAAGGAAATAAAGTGAATACATTTTATGATGAAACTTTTGATGGTTTGCTGTTAGATGGCACTTTGTTATGGGATTCTATAACACAAAATATTGACGATTTATCAAATATTGACTTTGCTGGGCCAATCAATTCAAGTGGAACTTATGATTTTGCAAATAAAGTTGATTTAGGAGCAATATTTAATCTAACTCTCAAGAGGAGATTTGTAACCTCTGGACTTTTAGTAAATGATTTAATTGATTCAAGAACAGCAAATATTGATACATGGACTGAATTTGACGGAACACAAGCAGATGATGTAAACGCAAAACTTTTAGTAGCAACAACAAACCTTGATCCCGAAACAGCAGAAGCAGCTAATTACGGTCAAAGTGGTTTTAACATAAATATTCTAGAACCTTCACATGGATATTCAGTTGGAGAATTTGTAGATATAGTTTTTGGTGCTGACAGCGAAGGCAACAAAGCAGATGATGGAAATTATGAAATTGTATCAATTATAGATGCAAATAATTTTAGAGTCCTTTCCTCTACATCAAGAACTATAGGTGATGGTAAAAGTTGTACTATTGGGGCTAATTTTAGTCAATTTAATGATTTTGCAAATGGTGAATATACAGCAAGAGGGTTTAAATTTAGGTGTGTATTAGTATCAAATGACCCTGCACAAAATATTAATGTAACAGAACTTGGTTTTGAGGCAAGTTTAAAACAAAGAACAGAAACAAGTGTAGGAAACTCTGATGCAACAAATGGTCTTATTGCATCTGGAACCTCTGCAAAAACTGTTACTTTTCAACATCCATTTTTCACAGGCACTGGTTCATTAGGTGGAACAACTTCTGCATTTTTGCCAACAGTAGGAATTACACTTGAAGGTGCTGTCTCTGGCGATTATTTCAAAATTACTTCTATTACCAAAACTCAATTTGTTATTGAGGTAAGAGACTCAAGTAACAATTTCAAAAACTTAAATTTTAGATATACAGCAGTTGGGTTTGGTAAAGGAACTTAAATATAGTTATATTTAAGTTATCAACTATCATATACTTATACAAAAAGGATTAAGTAATGGCAACAGCAGATTATATTATCTCGAACCAATCGGGCGCCAGCTTTAGGACAGACTTAAATAATACCCTTGCTGCGATTGTAAGTAATAATTCAAGTTCATCACAGCCTAGCACTCGTTATGCGTATCAGTGGTGGGCTGATACTACAAACGGTATTTTAAAGATAAGAAACTCAGCTAATAACGCATGGATAAATTTATTTTCATTAGCTGGTGGTATAGATGTAGATGCTGCAAGTAATTTTGCAGCAGCAGTTACATTTACTGATAATGTAACTTTTGATGGTGCTACTGCTGGAAGAGATATAGTTTTCGATAGATCAGCTAATTCCCTTGATTTTGCTGATAATGCTAAAGCTAAATTTGGGGCTGGTGCTGGTGGTGTTGGGGATCTTGAAATATACCATACAGGCTCCAGTTCACTGATTGCTGATGAAGGTACAGGTGGCATAACAATTTCAACTGGTCTTTTAACTTTTATGAACCAAGCAAGAGATGAAACTTTGGCAACTTTTGCTGTTAATGGAGCCTGCACCTTATTTTTTGATAATGCTCAAAAATTTATCACGAAAAGTGACGGGGTAGACATTACTGGAGAAGTTCAATGTGATTCTTTAGATGTGGATGGTAATACTGTGATATCTGGATCGCTTAAAAGTGATAATTCTGGAGCTATGTTTATTGATCATGGTACAGTTGGTCAAGATATACGATTTAGAACTGGTGTCAGTAGTGCTTTAGATACAGATTCTGTAAAAATAACTGCTGCTGGTAATATTGCTTTTCAATCTGGAAGGGGAATTGACTTTAGTGCAACAGGAGATGCAGGCAATGGAGGAACTACTAATTCTGAAATATTTGATGATTATGAAGAAGGTGATTATGTTCCAAGTTTTACTGTTGGTTCTGGATCAGTTACATTAGCTTCTGATCATAATACCTTAAGTTATACAAAAATAGGAAGATTAGTATTCATTTATGGTCAATTAAAAGTAAGTTCTGTTAGCAGTCCATCAGGTATTTTTCGTGCCGTTTTACCTTTTGTTCAAGCAAATCAAACAGAGCAAGCAGAAAGAACTATGGGTACTATATTTGTAACTGGTGCAGCAGTTAATAATATGGGTGATTTTTCTACATTTCCAAATGGAGGTGTTGATAGTTTCATAGAAATCGTTTCTACAACTGGTACAGCAGTAACAAGAAATGGTGGTCAGAATATGCAGGCAGATACCCAAATAATTGTTCAAATGTCATATATTTCTAACTAGACCGAAGCTAAGTCTATAAACTAAGCCTAAACCTGTTTAAATCGGAGGATTTTCCCTAATGGCTTTAACTGAATCAGTTGAATATGACAAAATTGAGGTCGTCAATGAATATTGCTTTGTGCAAGTAAGAAAAGCACTTGTAATTAAAAAAGATGGAACAGAAGTTTCAAGAAAGTTTGAACGATATATGCTTATGACAGGCACATTGGATGAATCAGATAATTTTGTAGTGCATCCATTAGACAAAGAGCCAGATGGAGTCACAGCAATTCCTGACAAAGTGAAAGCAATATGTAATGCAGTATGGACAACTTCTGTTAAAGACGCATATAAAGCTTACCTTATAGCAAACAAATCTTCCTAAAAAATTATGAAAAATCAAAAACGAATTGATCAGCTTACTTTAGAAATGCAAGTTGCAATGGATGAACACAACAAAATTATTGACAAAATAAAAGAATTAGAGACTTCTAAAAATATGCTTAAAATGAAAGCTTTTTCTTGTGATGAAAGAATTAAAGAACTTAAATTACAAGACGACACAGAAAATAAAAATGCAAAGGTGATTAATTAACTTTTTCTTGCATTTGTCTTGTTAATATTCCACCCAAAATGTACAAAGGCCCAAGAGTGGGAATAATTAACAGCATTGATATAATTAAAGTGTGAGAAATCGCTTTTAGTATCGTCTGTTTAACCATGCTTGATCGTGTGATAAAAATTATTTCCATCTTGTCATTTTTGATGTCAGTTTCAATGGCAGCTTTTGGATTTGTAGCAATACGCTATATGCAAAGCCCAGAATTTGAGAGGACATTGAAAAACAAGATTATGGGAAGTCTGGAGGATAAATTACCAGATGTGATGGGAGATAAGATACCAAGTCTCACAGGGCCATCTATACAGCTACCAGAACCAAAAAAGGTGACACCACTTGGAAATTCCCAGAATTGAAATACCTCAGATAAATATAAAAGAAATTTTTATTCCTAGAACAAGAACATGGGAACAATATCCAACAACTTTAGACATTATTGACAAACCAAAGCTTGATTATCCTGTTGTAAGTTATCCAACATTCGAGGCTTTACAATATCTCCCTGACAAATTTATTCCAACAGATCCAATAAAACAGCCAGAACAATCACAACCAGAAATACCACAGCCGCCAGAATATAAACCTAAAGTCAAAAAAGATAAAGAGTTCTTCATAAAATGTCCGTCTGAGGATAACATTCCAGTAGGAAGCTACCCTAATGATTTGAAGCTTCAAGTCGTTATAGGTCATTCTGTAAAAAATGGTAAGTGTTATGAAATCTTCAGAGATTCAACCTTTGTTGAGAAATGGATACCTAGCACTCCTGTTCTTGTTAACACTTCAATTATTGCTGTTACTGCGGCTAGTTCACCTATCATAGCTAATTTACTTAAGAACCTTATCAAAACTTTAATAAAAAAGCTGACAAAGAAAAAAGACAAGGTAAAATAAAATTTAAGTAAAAGGATTTGACTCCTTGAGAGGTTTTAGACACTCTCTTAATGCTCACAGCTAACACTCAATAGGCAAGGTCGTTCTTATTTGAAATACCACCTTTTACTTATTTAATTCAATTGTGTGTGTATGAGGGATAACTTGGTTCATTTTAGGTTTACTTACTATATCTGCACAAAGCCCATAATATTCACTATCTTTTGAATACTCAGCACCACTGACTCTGAGTTCATGGCAATTTTTCAGTCTGGCCAATTCGTAATTCAATCGGGCTGTCGATAATTGTTGCCGCATTATCTTTTCCTGAGTAGTCGCACTTTTGAGGCAAGCATTTTGAAAACGCTTATCAAGTGGTACAGATACTGTAGCTGCTATACCAAAATTAAAAGATGTAGCATCTTTGTTTCCACTGTAATTTTCTCTATAGAAAAGAATCTCCCCTGCGTTTGTAAGGTTGCCATCTTCATCTGTTGCCTCGTTGTAGACTGGAGTATGAAAAATGTAGTCTTGAGGACGCTTTATTGCGACTGAGGTAGTTGCAAATGGGCTGATTGATAATGTAGCTCCAGAACATTGAATACCAGCACCATAGCTGTTCTCTGTCATAGGCCCTGTCAAAACTTGCGTTGCAAAATTTGAGACTGATGAGCTTGTATTCGACTGTGGATTGGCTATTGTCGAGGTGTTGGCATAACTAGGCAGACAAGAAAAAAGGGTTATTAGTTGGAAAATATAATAGTAGTGTCTGTGACTATTTCTGACTGAACTGTTCTTGTTATGTCGATTATTGATTCTAATGAAGGGCCTTTGTAAAACTCTGAAAATTGAAAAGCGTTGCCTTGAGTGGTTTGCTGCCATTGAGGTTTTTGATCCATGTTCAAGCCTGTCCATTCGTAGGTAGTTCCATTGATGGTTTCTGTCACTGTGGCATTTGGCATGGATATTGAATCACAGTTACCGCATGAAATACCAGAACCAGTGACACTGTAGGTATAACCAGAATTGTAGCGAACTTCTCGGATATTTTCTGTGAGATTATTAGTGGTGACACTGCGTGATGTGCTAGTCGCAGAATTAAAATTTGGTACTACAGTTTGAGCATAAGCTGGACTAACAAAAAATATAATCGGCAGATATTTCCACATTAATCAACAGTTAAATCTGTGACGAATTGACCAGTTAAAACAACCCCTGTTCCTGTTCCACCTGTCAGACTCATTGTGTGATGATCTAGAGTAACGGCTGCTGTGCCTACTGAACCAGCGGCAGTTGAAGTCAAGTCACTAAAGTTTCCTACTGTTCCGACAGTTGGTGCTGATCCAGCAGTAGCATCACCCTCAAGGTATGACTGAGTAAAGCTGAAGGTTTCACCAGCAGTTGTTTGTGTTGCACTTGGCATGGTTACTGCGGGAACTCCATTCGTGACAGATCCAAAGCCACCAACACTTGCAGCGTCACCACTTGTAGTTGTTATATTGGTTCCGCTTATGCTGTAACTAGATCCCAATTTATCAGCTGATGTTGCGGCACTCAAACTTTCTAGCTTGACGCTTGAGGTGATCGTACTCTGAATATCAGAGTAAGCAGCTGATGGAATACAGAGTGCAGCTAGTAGTAAAAGCTTTTTCATTTGATACCTACTTTAGTATTCTTATTATCTACTATAACTGGTTTTTTTTGGTTGCCATTCTTACCTTTGACTGATATTCCATAACTGCTTGCGATATTCCCCACGAGGCCAGCAGCGAAAGTGTCAAGCCTAATTTTTTCCATGTATCCAAGAGTCATCACCGATAAACTCCACCCAAGAATAATAAATCGGACAAAATGACCAATATAATCTGGACTGTCCTTTTCTTCTTCTTCCATAAGATTAAGGTTTCTTGTTTAATACTGCTATTTTAGCTATGTTTGGAAAAACAAACAAATCATGTCTAAATTTCTAATCAACCTATTCATTAGGTTCGGAAAATCGGAATCTTTGAGGAAAGCAGCATTGTCACTACTCAAGGCTATGGTGGCAAAAACTGACAATGATGTAGATGATGCAATAGTAAAAATGATTGAAGAAAAGTTATTTCCAGTCAAATGAAAAACATAATAGATGCACTGACTAGCAGTTACAGCCTTGAGGGTGAGTTTGAGGTGCAAAAGTCTATACAGTTTATACAGAACATGGAAGATATAGAACTACTTAAGCCTTATGCAATAGAACTACTAAAAACAAATGCAAGGCAAGCTCATTTTGTAACCACTTCAATTGAAGTTATATCTGCACAAGGAACTTATTTATATAAATTAGAAAAACAACTAAAAAAGAAAAAAGCGACCCTTTGGGATCGCATGAGATATGTTTTATTTAACAGGAAGTCAAGGAACTAAGTCCTTTTCTGTAATATCGAACCATGTTGCAGACTCTGTAACCATACCAGTTAACTCATCTGTTCTTGTTGTTTCACAAAACTCATAGGTTCTTTTAGATTTAGCATGATAAAAAATCTGACCTATATAAGGATTGTTTGGAAAAGTTACTAAGTACATAATCAAAAAGGTAAATCTTCAGAGGCTGATAGTTCAGCTTGATTAGCTGGAACATCTACAGTGGCCTCAGATGCCTCTAATTTTACTTTTTTAGGGTTTATAGTGCCATAAGCACCATATTCGTCTGAGTCGAAACTACCGACCTTTCCGTTCCCATAGATATAGATACCTTCAACTTCTTCTGTTTCACCTGTTCGCATATCATATACTTTTCCAGTTTTATGATATTTTTTTTGCTCTACCATGTTCATTACATGAGTAACAAATTCTGTAGCAGATTCTAAGGGAACAAATAAACGTAATTTTTTAGGGTATTTTTCTTTACCTTCATATTTATTGTCCTGTACTGAAAAATTTACAGGAATGGGTAAAGCTGGTTCAAAAGGTTCGTAAGCCATAATAATTAAAAGGGTTCAATGGGTGTGATGCCGTTTGCTTCTTCCCAAGCAAGGACTTTGTGTAGATCATATCTGATAGTGGGTTCGCCATAAATGGCTGCAAATCCATCAAGTTTGTAAAACTCAGGGCCATAGCCCTTATATCGCCATCTTCTTATGGTGTCTATATGTTTACCATATCTTCTAGCTAATTGATCGGTGCTGAAGTATTGGCTTTCAGCTACTGTCATGTTTTGATTACCTCCTTTCTAGTTTTGATTAGGTCGCAAAGGTCGTTGTAATCGTTTTGCGGTATTTGTCCATTAGTGTAACGGACTTCCAAAGACTCAGCACATTTATCAAGTCTTTGTCTGGTACTAGCTTTTAAAATTGCATCTTTAGCAGCAACAGAAAGATTTTGAACTGGCTGGGCAGATCTGTCTTTAACTGGGTCTGATCCAATTTCTTTACTAACAATCTCATTTCCTGTCCAAAGTTCAGAGCCTAAAGAGAAAGTAAAAGCTGCACAAGCACATAAAGCTCTGCGGTGAGAATCAGAAATATCTCTTGAAGAAATCTTTTCCCATTTAACAGGATTGTTTCTATAATCCATTATTGGATAAGGAAAAGAACTTGTTTTGTTGCCTTTTGGATCTGTAAAATAACCCATTAAAAAGCCTGTTTCGTCAGGTGCTTTCCATACGGCAAGATTTGACAGAGGGTTTGTAGGCGATTCTGGGGGGAGTTCTAAATGAAAATCCCAGCCTTTTGCGTGTTCATGGAGGTAATTAGCAATTTTTGCCCATGAAACATATTTATAATTGCCTTTGAGGTAAATGTCCTCTGGCTGAATAATTCCTGTAAGTAGTGGTCTAGTCATGGTGTTAATTAAAGCCATTTAGGGGGTGTAAGTGTTTTGATGCCCTCTGGTTCATAGTTGGTGTAACCTTTCCAGATGCCTGACTCTTGGGCTTGTTTGATGTCAGACAATGTTTGTTCTTGTAGTTCATATCCACGCTCAATAAAATGAGGTGACAGTTCATATACTCCCACGCTAAATGGGTGTACTTTCTCAACAGCAACAAAAACAAAACGCTTTTGTCCTGTTCCCTGTAAATAGTGAGCACTCTGTAGATGATACTTAAAATTAACAATAGTTCTAGTAAATACCTCTGGTGATGCACCACCTTCACCTGTTGTTTTGAGATCAATGACCATATCATCAATCACATAGTCACAACGACATTTGCATTGCAAACCTGTTTCCCTATGCTTCCACCAGTAAGACTGTTCTGCTAATCCTCTGGTATCTCTCAAGGTATCTGAGATAATATATTTGTTGGCAAATTCGTTATTACAAAGAGCCTTATAAATACCAGTGAGAGTATCCATTTCTGGAGTTGTAAAAGTTTCAATGCCTTTTTCTTGCAAAGCAAGTGCTGTTGCTTTACCAGCTTTTGTTCTTTTATCATCAAGCAAGGCATAAGAGCCTTGAAAGAGTTGAGGTTCTAAACAGTACTTATGACACATTGAACCAAACTTCATTGCTGGGGTTGCAATTCTGGGAGGATTGTTTTTGCCATACTTATAGATATTGAAAGCCTCAAGGCCATGATCTATGGCATATTTCAAGTCAGAGGCAGCAATGGCTGGATCTGATCTATACACTTGTTCGTCAATATCAACTGACGTTATGTGTGGTGTGGTGTTGTTTAAAGATTCCATTTTGTTATAGTAATGGTGTCCTTAGGTGTTAGGACAATGGGTGGAGTACTGGTAGAGATCAGGGGTGGTCTTTACCAGTATTTTTTTGTTCTAATTTTTTAACCCTGTCTGTAAGCTCAAGCATTGCCTGTGCCATAGGATCAAACTTCTGAACAATCTGACGTAATTCCATAATTGAATCAGTCATTACTTTCATAGTTTCGTGAAATTCACCTTGAAGCTCTGTGTTTTTTACAGTTGCTTCACTTGCTTTCAAATGAAGTTTTTTCCATTGGTCATGCCAGAAAGAAAGTTCTTTGTAACCTTTTTCAAGATCAGCAAGCCTTTGCTTTATGCGTGTAAGTTCAAAAGTCATTGTTGTAGCTCCTTACAAGCAAGTTCAATACCAGCATTACAATCTGCAACTGTCATGTCATATAAAGTTCCAGTAAGGGTTGTATAAAACAACCCCATGCCAGCGAGTAAAAGTAAAAAGTTTTGCATTAGTCAAGCTCCGTATGATCGTAAGTGAATAGTTTTTCTAAGTTGTAAGAGTCAACTTCAAGCCATGCGATTTGTGCTTCTTCAAGCATAAGTTCATAAAGTTTGACGACTTGTTCAGCTTCAGCTTTAGTAAATTTGTAGTTGCTTTGATTGGCTAGATTTTGAAGCTGCCTGTGTCTTTTAACTATGGCTTCGACTCTTGGAAGTCTGAGAGCTTTGAATCTATCTCTCTTATGCTGATCTTTCTCAGCTTGTGTCTTAAAAATAGTTTTCATTTGATTGTCCTCATGTCTGCAAGTCTGTAAGTATTGAATTTACCAATTTCT
>VTLG01009840.1_pt1 | contig 17810 bp, 20 predicted proteins | sample 4694571 | NCBI WGS metagenome assembly VTLG01 (sample SAMN12604809, study PRJNA352737) | marine metagenome | biome: ENVO:00000447; feature: ENVO:00000209|ENVO:00000569|ENVO:01000036; material: ENVO:00002151; isolation source: viral sequences binned using virsorter ... | reverse complement strand
CTAACATAGCAACAAAGTCTGGTAATATGGCAAGTGTATTTGGTATTACAGATTTTTTAGCTAGTGAACCTGGTAGAGGAAACATAGTTTTAAAAGAAGAAAATACAGAGGGTTTGTCAGGTCGTGACTTGGCTGTAGCAAGATTTAAAAATAGATTAAGATTTGGTGCAGAAGGTGCAACCATTGGTGCTGGTTTTAGTTTGTTAGGTAAACCTGCATCACTTGGATTAAAATATGGTCTTATGAAACCATTAGGTTTAGGATTAAAATATGGTGTTGGTCCCGTTGTATCTGGTGCATCTTATTTATTATCTAAGGACCCAATAGTTTTACCAACCATATCAAAAGCATTAAGAGGTGGAACACAATATAGTTTAGAAAAAATTATAGCTCCAGTGCTTGCTGGTAAACTACCTATTAAAACACAACTACCTGACTTTGATAAATGGAGAATGTTTTCTGTAAACTCTGATGATCCATTAAAAGCAAGATTAAAAAAATTAGATAATGTTTTATCATGGTTTAGATCTGTTGGTAAAAACACAGGACAACAATTTACATTATCAACGAGAGCAGCAAGAGAAATAAAAGGAAGATCTAGAACCATAGAAAAATATTTAGAATCTATTGAAAAACGAGCTTATGATCTAGCTAAAGCAAACAAAGATTTATACAACACAAAAACAACATCTCCATCAAGTCAAAAACATTATTTAGATCAAACATTAAGTTATCTACAAGGTAAAACAAGATTAAATCAATTACCTAGTTTAATACAAGATAGTGCTAAAAATTTAAATGCAGAATTATTAAAAATTAAAAAATCTTTTGCTGGAATGTTACCAGAAAGTGAACTTAAAAAATACATGTTAAAAAATATTAGCACATACATGCGTAAATCTTTTTCTATATTTACAGACCCTACATTTAAACCAGATAAAAAAGTATTTGATGGTGCTGTAGATTACATGGTTAATCTTGTAAAAAATAATAGAGATTTAAGAAAAGCAGCGTTAGATGAACCTGCATTTAAATCTTTTAAACCTGATGTTAGAATAAGAAAAAGTGCTGAACAATTAGTTAAAAAAATATTACAAGATGGTAAAACTAATAATGGTGACCCTTTAGATTTTTTACAAAGAGTTTCTAAAAAACAATTAAGATTAAAAGATATTATAAGAACAGGAGAAGAATTACCTGATGCAATTAAAAAATTATTAGGAGAAGAAAATAATTTAAAAGCATCCGTATTTACTACAACTTCACATGCAATAACACAGTCAACAAATAAAAAATTAATGGATCGTATTGCTGCGTTAGGTATAAAAGAAGGGTGGTTATTTAAAGATGAAGCAAGAGCAAATGCAAGAGGTATATTAGATGCACAAAAAATAGGTAATGTACCTGGACTAGGTTTTTTATCATCTAGACTATCAAAACTACATGCATCAAATGATATTGTACAAGCATTTAGAGGAACACCTGGTAAACTAGATGAGCTTATACAAAGTAATGCATACAGAGCAGTACTACAATTAAAAGTTGCCACACAGTTTGGTAAAACTGTATTATCTCCAGCAACACAAGTTAGAAACGTTACATCAGCAAGTTTATTTCCATTAGCAAATGGACATATAGGTGGCGGTGCATCTGTTACTGAGGCATTTAGAATGACATTAGATGATATATTTGGTGCAGGAAAAGTTTTAAATGAAAAAGTATTAATTGATAAGATAGAAGATAAAATTAGAAGAGGGGTGTTAGATGAAAACATTGTAGCATCAGAGCTTGGAGCCGTTCTTAAAGACATTAAAAAAGGATCTGTAAATTCATTAGATGGTTTATATCTTAAGTTAACAAATGGTAAATTTATGAAAGGAGCAACACGTATTTATGCTGGTGGTGATAACGTTTGGAAGTGGTTTGGTGATGAGTATGTACAATCACAATTAAAAAATACATATAAAGATTTAAATTCAATTAAAAAATGGTTTCCTGAAATACAAGGACAAGAATATGTTGCAAGAGATTTGTTTACTAATAAATTAAAAACATATGATGATGCGATAAAAGAAGCTGCAGCGTGGTATATTAGAAACACTTATCCAACATACAGTAAAGTTCCAGAAGCAATTAAAGCAATAAGAAAATTACCGTTTGGTAACTTCGTATCGTTTCCTGCAGAAATGATGAGAACAACATTTAATATTATGAATGTAGCAGCAAAAGAAATATCATCTAGCAATCCTGCTTTAAGACAAATAGGTTATAGAAGAATGATAGGCGCTTATACAGTATTAGGTGGTGCTGGAACAGCAGCTGTTAACATTGCATCTGAGGCATCGGGTGTAACTATGGAAGAAATACAAGCATATAAAAATTCATTTGCAGCAGATTGGAATAAAAATTCTATATTATTACCAATAGATAAATGGAAAAAAGGTGAAGGAAAAGCAATTAACTTTTCATACTTTAGTCCATATGACGTTGTGCAAAAACCATTTGAAGCGTTTATGAAAGCTATACATGATGGTAAAACAAGAACTAATCAAGATTGGGATGACATGACAATGAATGCTTTTGCCGAAGCAGGGGGTGAAATAGTTAGTTCGTTTGTATCTGAGCCATTAGGTTATGAAAGAATTATTGACGTATTACCAAGAGGATTTTTTGGTAGAGGTGGACAGAAAAAAGCAGGTGGTGCTGTTTATTCTGAAGAAACAGATTCTATTGGAGATAAGATGTATAAAAGTTTTGCACATTTTTTAGAAGGTATAGAACCAGGTATTGCAACAACAGGTAAAAAAATAGTTGGTGCCATAGATAATGATTTAAAACCAGGTGGACAACCATTGAGTTTAAGAGATGAAGCATTAGCATTATTTTCTGGTATTAGAATTATAAACGTTGATGTGCCAAGAAGTTTTAATTACAAAATGACTGATTTTAGAAGAAAAAAATTATCTGTAACTAAAGCAGAAAATTTTTATAATTTAGAAAACGCAGTTGATAGAGGTGGTGATGAGTATGTTAAAGAATTTAAAGATATACAAGAAGAAATGTTTAAAGTGCAACAAGAGTTTTATAATGTAATACAAGATGCATTTAAAATGGGTTTAAAGAAAAGCGATATAAGAAAATTAATGAAACGTAGAGGTTTTAGTAATAAAGAAATATCTGCTTTATTTAGAGGTAAATTTATACCATTTAAAGTGTCCGATTCTCTTATGCAAAAAAGAATTCGAGATCTTAAAAAAGCATACCCAGATGAAATTATTAATAGAAATTTCTTTTACCCTAAATCAGATTTTAGAAAAGTTATGAGAGAATACAAAAGAAAATCTTTAAAAGTAGAAGAGAGAGGTGAAGATGAAACATCTATATTTAATAAAATAACAGACGCAATAATACCGCCAGCAGGTTCAGCAGAAATGGAACAACCAATTTTAAATAACAATCAAAAAATAGAAACACCACCATTACCTAATACACCTATGCCAAATAGACAAATGTCAACACTTCCAAGTTTACAAAAAAATCCAGTAACAGGCTTGACAAGAACGGAGAGTGCATTACTATCACCAACTGAACAAGTAATTGCTAGGAGAACATAATGGTTAAAAAATCTGCATTACAAAAAATTGAATCACATGAAAAGCTTTGCAGGATAATGCAAAAGCAAACTTTTGAGCAAATTAAAGAAATGCAAGATAGAATTAAAAGATTAGAGTATTGGATAGTTGGAGGTATGGGAGCTGTCCTTATAACTTTATTAACGGACGTATCAAAATAATGAATCTTAGTCGTAATTTTTCTTTACAAGAATTAATTAAATCAGATACTGCAATACGTAAAGGTATTAATAATAATCCTAACGCAGAGCAAATAGAAAAATTAAAAGATCTTTGTGAAAATATTTTACAGCCGGTACGTGATCACTTCGGCAGAGTAAAAGTGACCAGCGGTTTTAGATCTCCAGATCTTTGTATTGCTATCAATAGCTCTGTAAATTCACAGCATGCCAAAGCTGAGGCCGCAGACTTCGAAGTGATAGGCACAGACAATGCTGAGCTAGCTGACTGGATTTATAAAAATTTAAATTTTGATCAATTGATATTAGAATTTTATACGCCAGGTGAACCTAACAGTGGATGGATACATTGTAGCTATACTCCTGACCAACCTAGAAAACAATTTTTATGGGCTTACAAATCAGAAGGTAAAACTAAATACAAACCAATTATTGGTAGTGCTAAAGATCTAGTTTAAAAATTCTAGCGCACTACGCGTATAGTCCTACTAAATCCATGATTTAAGTTGTTCACCCAATACTTCAGAAGCTATATTTATTTTTTTTCTTAATGCTTTGACTATTTTTTCATCAACAGTGTTTTCAGCATTTATATCTACGTAAGTTACAGGTTTTTTCTGTCCAACACGGTGTGCTCTATCTTCTGATTGTAAACGCTTTTCTAGGTCATATCCGTTAGAATAGTAAATTACGGTGTTTGCAGCTGTCAAAGTTATCCCATAGCCGCCCGTAGAAGGCGTTCCAATAAAGAATCGACACTTAGGGTCCTCTTGAAAACGCTTAATATTGTCTTGTCTTTCTTCTTTTGGAGTTAATCCATAGTAGTCAACAAAAGATCCTGGACCATATTCATTATTAATAGCTTCTATAATTTTATTAATGTCATATTGATAGTGAGCCCATATAATAGCTTTACCCTCTACATCTTCTAACACACTCATTAATTCATCAATTCTATTATTTTTAATAGATTGTATAGCACCATTATCATCTGTAAAATGACCACAAGTTATTTGTTGTAATCTCATTAATTGTGTCAAAGAATTTTTTGTACTAGATACTTTGCCTTGTAATATGGCTAAAGCTTGTTCTTTCATTTGTTCGTACAATTTAAATTGATCTGGTGTTAGTTGTATTTGACGTTTGATAAATATTTTATCTGGTAAATCTAGACAATCTTCTTTTAACACACGATAAGAAAAATTTTTAAGAGTGTCAGACAACTCACTTAAATTTTTAAATTTATCTACAACTTGTATTGATCTGCCATGTGCGTGCATAGTTTTCATTTCTGCATACCTGTTTCTAAATGCATAATAAGAAGAAAAATCTAAAAGATAAGAATCCAAAAACTCACATTGACTATATAAATCTAATGGATTTTTAGTAACAGGAGAACCTGTCATAATACGTCTGTATTTAGCTTTTTTTGCTAAATCTACAATGTTTTTTGTGCGTTTAGCACTAGGATTTTTTATTGTAGTAGACTCATCAATAGCCATTAATGTATTATGTGATTGTAAAAATTTTTCTGCAAATTTTTTACCTTTTTCTGTGCTAAAAGCTTCAACGTTCATAATTAAAATGTGTAAAGCCGTTTCTACCTTAAATAAAGTTTCTAGTTTTTGTTGTTGTTTTTTGTTTATATTTGGCTGCCACAATACAGTCACATTTTCTATGTGACTTGGTAAATGCGTAGGTAATTCATTACTATACCAAGTGCCAACAACACCTTTTGGTGCCACAATTAACGCGCCATCTAGTTTACCTTTATCGTAAAGCATAGACATATTATCTATTAATACTTTTGTTTTACCTGTACCCATTTCCATAAAATATGCGTAGGTTTCTTTGTTCCATGACTTTTCTAAAGCAGTCATTTGATGCTTGTATGGTTTTGTTTTAAATTTATAGTTCATAGTTTTTCTTCTTTCTAGTTGACAAGATAACATTTATAACTATATTGTCAAGCATGAAAGAAAATAAAGTTTATGTAATTCAAGAAGTTGCTGGAACTCAATCAGGCTCACCAAAAATTAACATTATGGGTGCTGCAAAATATGGTAAGTTTGAATTTTTACTACCAGAATTTTCACAAATAATATTTTCTCCTGGTCCATTAATTTTTAAATTACGAAAAGGATTAAAAAATTTTACGACAGAAGATTATTTATTATTGACTGGTGATCCCGCAATTATTGGTGTAGCATGTTCTATAGTTTCTGACATGACAAATGGTAAATTTAATTTACTTAAATGGGATAAACAAGAAAGAGCATATTATCCTATTGAAATTAATCTATACGAGAAAGGAGAAATTGATGCCAATTGATTTCGAACAAGACCAAGAAAATGTTTTGCAAAAAACAACCAACATACAAACACTTGCAGATCAAGTAGAAAAGTTAGAAGATTTAAACAAACGACTTGAACTACAAGAAGAAAATATAAAAAATACAAAAAAACAAATTGATAATATATCTGGAGAGGTAATTCCGACCATGATGTCTGAGATGGGTTTATCACATCTTAAACTTATGGATGGATCTTCTGTAGATGTAAAACCAAATTACAGCGCAAGCATCACTATTGCAAATAGAGAGGCAGCGTTTAAATGGCTTCGTAACAATGGACTAGGAGATATAATCAAAAATGAGATATCCGTATCTTTTGGTCGTAACGAGGATAACAAGGCGGCTGATTATGCCACCCTTGCAGAGAGTCAGGGTTATCAACCTCAACAAAAATTGAAAGTTGAACCTATGACTCTCAAAGCGTTAGTCCGTGAACGTATTGAGGCAGGAAAAGAAATGCCAACGGAACTTTTCAACGTATTCGTTGGAAATAAAACAACAATAAAAAGGAACAAATAAACATGAACCAAGTAACAGAGAAAAAAGGAAATGCATTAGCAGTCAATATGTTTGAAGCTGATGCAGATAAAGGCTCTCAGAACATGACGCAAGAAGATCTTGCATTACCATTTCTGAAAGTATTAGGACAGCTATCTCCAGAAGTTAATAAGAGAGATGGAAAATATGTTGAGGGGGCAGAACCTGGCATGATTCTCAATACCGTTACAAATGAAATTTTTGACGGCACTAAAGGAATAGATGTTATACCTGCATTCTACGAAAGAAAATATGTAGAATGGCAAGATAGAGGTGAGGGTAAAGGTTCACCAGTAGCGATACATGATGCAAGTTCAGACATCATGAGCACAACTACTCGTGACAAATCTTTTAAAGATAGATTACCTAATGGTAATTACTTAGAAAATACTGCAAATCATTACGTAGTAGTTTTAGGTGATTCACCACAGACAGCTTTAATTTCTATGAAAGCGACTCAATTAAAAATAAGTCGTAAATGGAATTCCATTATGATGGGAATTAAACTGCAAGGTAAAAATGGTTTGTTTACACCGCCAACATACAGCCACATTTACAATTTAAAAACTGTTCAAATGTCTAATGACAAAGGAACATGGTTTGGTTGGGAAGTGTCTAAAGTTGGTCCGATACAAGATCAAGGAGTTTATCAAATTGCAAAATCTTTTGCTGACAAAGTTGGCAAGGGTGCTGTGGAAGTTAAACACGGGTCAGACGAATCAAAAACAGATTCACCATACTAACCGAATCCTAGGAGACGGGCGCTGAAGCGAGAGTGGGGGCGCCCGTTTAAAAATTATGTTTGAAAAAATATTTAAAGGATTGGAACGTGCACATGGTTGCACCAAAGTTACAGCACCAGCAGAAAATGGTGTTAAGCTAAAGGGACAATCATTTGTAGTACGTCAACCAGTGACCACGGAACTGTGGACCATGCATTTAAATGGCACACAAAGTTTAGGTATCATACCAATTGACGAAGACAATCAGTGTATATGGGGATGTGTAGACATAGATTCATATGCAGGATTTGATCACAAAAAATTAATAGATAAAATAAAACAATTTAAATTGCCTTTGGCCGTGTGTAGGTCAAAGAGTGGAGGGGCACATGTCTTTCTGTTTACAGATCAACCCGTATCAGCAGAAAGAATGAGAGACAAACTAACAGAAATAAAAACATTATTAGGATACGGCGGATCAGAAGTTTTTCCAAAACAAATACAATTAAAATCAGCAGATGACACAGGTAATTTTTTAAATCTACCATATTTTGGTGGTGATAAAACTACTCGTTATGCATTTAAAGAAGATGGCTCTGCTGCAACATTAGAAGAATTTTATAAAATTTATGAAGAAATAAAACAATACGATCTTGATTTTGTTAAAATAACAAGACCACAATCAGAATACTCTGATGCACCACCATGTATAGAACTTATGGCAATGAATAAAATACCAGAAGGTGGAAGAAATAATTCTATGTTTCACTTTGGTGTGTACGCTAAAAAGAAATGGCCTGCAGAATGGAAAAGTAAAATGACTTTGTTTAATGCAACAGCATCAACAACGCCACTTAGTGAGTCTGAAGTAGAAATAATTAAACGTCAACACGATAAAAAAGAATGGGGTTATAAATGTAATGACACACCTATGTGTAATTTATGTGATAAAAAATTATGTAGAGAAAGAAAGTTTGGTATTGGTGAAGAGATAGTATTTCCTGCGTTAACTGACTTACAAAAAATTAAATTAGAAAAACCATATTATTATTTAAACGTAGATGGAGAACGACTACATTTAGAGAATGTAAAATTTTTAAAACAACAAAGTTTATTCCAAGAAGCATGTATGGAACAATTAGATTTTAAACCACCAACAGTAAAACCAAAAGATTGGGACATGATAATAAACCCATTGATGAAGAATCACGAACCAATAGATCCACCAGAAGGTGTAACTACACAAGATCAATTACAAAACCATTTAGAAGAATTTTGTTTAGATAGACACATAGGATCTGACATAAAAGATTTAAAACGTGGTGGTGTGCTAACTAAAGACGGCTATCATCATTTTATATTTGATAAATTTTACAATCAGTTTTTAATTAGAAAACGTTGGGATGTACCCTACTCACGTACAGCACAAATGTTAAAAGAAACATGCAACTGTGATGATAAAAGAATTAGCAAAGAAAGAATATCTGTATTTGTTGTAAAACAATTTGATAAAAAAACAGATGATTATACACAAAAAGAACTTAAACCGAAAGACCCTTATTAATGAGAACAATAGTATTGGGACCACCAGGCACAGGAAAAACTACAACTTTGTTAAACAAAGTAGATGATTATTTAAAACAAACTGATCCTGACAAGGTAGGGTACTTTGCATTTACACAAAAAGCTGCATACGAAGCAAGAGACAGAGCAATTAAAAAATTTAATTTAACAGAGGATGACCTACCATACTTTAGAACTTTACACTCACTAGCATTTAGAAAACTTGGAATAAAAAAAGATCAAGTAATGCAACAAAGACATTACAAAGATTTAGGAAAAAAATTAGGGTTTCCTGTAACCTATGCAGACTATCAAGAAGACCAAGGTAGTGCATTTAATTCTGATAGTGAATATTTACGTATTATACAATTAGCACAACTACGAAACATTACACCAGAACAACAGTTTGATTTACACGAACACACACAAGACTTAGAGCGGAGCACCTTAAAAATTATAGACAATGAGTTAACAAGATACAAAAAAGAATACAACTTAATAGATTTTAATGACATGATTACAGAATTTACAAAGTCAGACAAATCACCAAAGTTTGATGTAGTATTTATTGATGAAGCACAAGACTTGTCATTGATGCAATGGGATATGGCAAGAACTATTTGGAATAAAACAGAAGATTCTTTTATTGCAGGTGATGATGACCAAGCAATATATAAATGGGCTGGTGCAGATGTAGATTCGTTTATAGCTTTAGAGGGACAATATTTACCGCTTACACAATCGTTTAGAATACCTGCTAAAGTTCATGGTATAGCAATGGGTATTATTAATAGAATTAGAAATAGAATTGATAAAACATGGCAACCAAAAACTGTTCAAGGAAGTTTACACAGACACTACAACGCTGATACAATTAATATGTCATCAGGAGAGTGGTTAGTATTAGCAAGAACTAAACATTTATTAAAAGACGTGGAAGAATCTTTATATCAACGTGGATTATATTATTCATCAAGATATAGAAGAGGCACAGAAAAAGATTTACACGAAGCAGCAACAGCTTGGGAACATTTAAGGCAGGGTCAATTAGTTTCTTACAAAGAAATAGAAAACATATCTAAATATATGGGACCAAAACATTGGCACAAGAAAAAAATAAAAGGTATGGCTAAAGAATCTTTTTATGGAATAGATCAATTAACAAAAGATTATGGTCTACAAATTAAAACAGTTTGGTATGAAGCGTTTGATGATGCCGGACAAACTAAAGTAGATTATTTAAGAAAGATGAGAGCAAACGGAGAAAAACTAAATAAAAAACCAAGAATAGAATTATCTACCATACACGGAGCTAAAGGTGGTGAAGCGCAAAATGTTGTGTTGTTAACGGATCTAACACAGAACACTATGAAAGGTTATGAAAGAGATCCAGACGATGAAAACAGATTGTTTTATGTTGGTGCAACTAGAACAAAAGAAAACTTACACATAATAGAACCAAAAAAATATGAGAAGGGATATTTACTATGACACACAAAGATATATTTAAAGGAACAATATATAATTCTTTAGAAGATCAAATCGGCGGTAAACATTATCGCAATATGAAAATTCAACCTGCGGAGTTTATAAACGAGAACAAGTTGCTTTTTGCAGAGGGTAATGCTATAAAATATATATGCAGACATTCTGTAAAAGGAAAGAGACAAGACATTGAAAAAGCTATACATTATTTAGAAATGATACTTGAAAGAGATTACGATGCAGACTCCTCTATTTAAACCACAAACAGAGTGGTTACCACCAGAAAATTTTCCAGACTTATCTAAGCATAATGAAATTGCAATTGACTTAGAAACTAAAGATCCAGATTTAATAAAAATGGGATCAGGTAATGTAATTGGTAAAGGTGATGTAACTGGCATAGCTGTAGCTGTACCAGGATGGTCAGGTTATTACCCTATTGCACACGAAGGTGGTGGCAACATGGATCGTAAAAAAGTTTTAAAATGGTTTCAAGATGTATTAAGTACTACCTCTACAAAAATATTCCACAACGCCATGTATGACGTGTGTTGGATTCGAGCGCTCGGTTTAAGTATTAACGGTAAAATTGTAGACACGATGATTGCATCGGCCTTAGTTGATGAAAATCAAATGCGCTATGACTTAAACAATTGTTCTAAAAGATACACTGGCAAAACAAAAAATGAAAGCGATTTATATCAAGCTGCAAAAGATTGGGGAGTTGACGCCAAGGCAGAAATGTATAAACTACCTGCCATTTATGTTGGCGCATACGCAGAAAAGGACGCTGAACTTACTTTAGAACTTTGGCAAGAACTAAAAAAAGAAATTTTACATCAAGATATAACTTCTATTTTTGAATTAGAGACCGAACTTTTTCCTTGCTTAGTTGATATGCGTTTTTTAGGAGTTTGTGTAGATGAAGAAGCCGCTCACAAATTAAAGCAACAATTAGTTGCACAAGAAAAAGAATGCTTACAATCAGTAAGAAAAGAAACTGGAGTAGATACCCAAATATGGGCAGCGAGATCCATTGCACAAGTTTTTGAAAAACTTCGCCTACCATTTGACCGAACCGAAAAAACAAATTCTCCATCATTTACAAAAAATTTTTTACAGAATCACCCCCACCCACTGGTGAAACTAATTGCCCAAGCCCGTGAAATTAACAAGGCTCATACCACATTTATTGATACCATATTAAAGCATTCACATAAAGGTAGAATTCATGCAGAAATTAATCAACTTAGATCAGATAATGGCGGAACTGTGACCGGTAGGTTTAGTTATTCTAATCCTAATTTACAGCAAATACCGGCTAGAAACAAAGATCTTGGACCACGGATTAGGTCATTATTTGTGCCAGAGAAGGGCCATACATGGGGTTGTTTTGACTATTCTCAGCAAGAGCCTAGGTTGGTAGTGCATTATGCAGCTTTACAAAATTTATATGGTGTTGAAGAGGTTTTAGATGCATATAACGATGGTGATGCAGACTTTCACGACATTGTTGCTGACATGGCAGAAATACCTAGATCACAGGCTAAGACTATAAATCTTGGTTTGTTTTATGGAATGGGTAAAAATAAATTACAGGCAGAGTTAGGTGTTAGTAAAGACAAAGCTGATAGTTTATTTAAACGATATCACAACAAAGTTCCATTTGTAAAACAACTAATGGATAATGTTATGCAACGTGCACAAAACTCTGGTCGAGTAAGAACTTTACTTGGTCGACTATGTAGGTTTCATTTATGGGAACCAAATCAGTTTGGAATACATAAGGCATTGCCACATGAAACAGCGCTCGCGGAACACGGACCAGGGATTAAACGTGCATACACTTACAAAGCATTAAACAAATTAATACAAGGATCAGCTGCTGATATGACAAAAAAAGCTATGCTAGAATTATACAAAGAAGGTATAATACCACATATACAAGTACATGATGAACTTGATATATCTGTGGAAAGCCCTAAACATGCACAGAAAATAAAATCTATTATGGAGGACGCTGTAAAACTTGAGGTGCCTAATAAAGTAGACTATGAATCTGGAGTAAATTGGGGTACAATAAAATGAGGTTAAAATATGTCTTACTTAAATGCAAATATTCCTGTACAATACGCACAAATAAAAAAGGAGTATTTATATGACCTTAAAAAACATCATGGCGAAGTTGAAGACTGTATTATCTTCGGCATTGCCTCAATCACAGGAAGGCCAGTCCTTTTCCATGCCATCATGGAAAACGGTGCTGTCTTTTATCGTCTCCCCATATCGGCTTTTATTCAACGTGGTTTTCAACCGAAAGATGTTCCGACCAGGAGACTTGATGAATTGGAATTGTGGAATTGTTTTTCTTACTACCCTAGTGTTACTAGTTTTGATATTTTAGACGGACAAGCTGGTAAATACATAGGAAAAGATAAGAAGTGGCATCACGGGTCCTACTTATTCACAGTTGACTTTGCACATCCAGAGAGTAATATAATAGACACTGATCACTCAGAAATACCGCACGAACATAAGTGCGCACACATACTTGCGTTAGATGACGGCAACTATGCGGCACAGCCAAATAATAGAATAATATGGGACATACCTTCATTTACTGTGAAGGATGAAATTCCTGATTGGAAGGTACAAACTTCCGAATGGAATGTAGAAGATTCTGGTCAATGGAAAACAGAAGACACTGACAATTTTTTCTACGAAATTGAGGAAAAGAAAAATGATTAAAAAATTAATAGAAAAATTTTTTGGTAAGTTTTGTCAATGTAAAGACGAACATTTACAATTATACGAAGACATGCCAGAAAAAGAAATAAAAACAGTTTGTGAAAAACATCCAGATTCAATAAAAAAAACTTGTCCTTCTTGTAGACAGGCAGCATAATTATGGAGTATTGCAGGATGAATTATTATTTCACAGGAATATTAATTATTATATTATGTTTATTAGCGTGGATGAGTCCAGCTTATTCAGGTTCAACACAAACAAATACATCTGGATCTAATACAGCAATTGAAGGTGGATACACATCTACAGCAACAACTACGTATCAATCTGGATCAAGTTCTAATAGTACAACAAACAGTACAACAAATTCTAACACTAGATCAGCACCACCATCAGCATCTTCACCATCGTACAATAGTATGACACAAGATGTGTGTGCTGTAGGCGGATCACTAGGTATACAAACATTTGGTCTTGGTGTTAGTGGTGGTAAACATTTTATAGATAAAAATTGTGAAAGATTAAAACTAGCAAGAATACTTAATGACTTTGGTATGAAAGTTGCAGCTGTAGCTATACTTTGTCAGGATGAAAGAGTGTTTGAGTCTATGATACAAGCAGGTACACCATGTCCTATAGATGGTAAGATTGGTAAAGAGGCAGAAAAGTTATGGTCTAAATATGATAATGAAAGACCAGATTATGACATATACGTAAAACGTATGAAAGCCAGAGAGAAAAAAGAAAAAAAATTAGCACAAGAAGCAGCTTTAGCTGAAAAGAAAAAATTACAAGAACAAAGTAAAATGACAAAAGAATTTGAAGAAATAGATCGGGAAAGAGAAAAAATTATTAAACCTAAAAAGAAACCAGTAAATTGGGAGTCACCTAAATGAAAAATAAACCACTAAACATATCAGAATCTGCTGCCGTGCAAATGCCAATGAAAACGGTTGCTAGCTTAATTTTGCTCGTCGCAGCCGGCGTGTTCGCATACACTGAGCTGACTGCAAGGTTGGTATCGTTAGAAACATCACGTGAGTTGTTTGAAAATGATTTACTTAAAAAGTCCGAGCAAGTCCCTGTAGACCAGGAGCAACATTTTTTATTGGAAGATTTGTATAAATCCGTAGAAAAAATGGAAGAAACTCAAGAAATGAATATGACTAACAAAGTTAACATAGAATTTTTAAGAGAACAATTAGACAAAGCATTAGCTGATATCGAAGATTTAAAAGATAAAGTTAGAGCAAACGGAAAGGCAGCACACTAATGCCAGAAATGATCATAGCTTTACTTATGATAATTAACGGAGAGATTAAGGAAGCACGTATACAAACTTCAATGTCCGAGTGTCTTAAAGGATCTCGTGTAGCTAAAAGACAATTAAAACCTGATAGCAAAGTTAAGTATCAATGCATAAAATCTATGGCAGAACTAGAGGACAACATAGATGGCAGCAGAAGTATTAAAAAACTTATACTAAAATGAAATGGTTAATACCATTTTTGTTTTTATTTACTGCAGCGCAAGCTGATAGTATTACAACGGGTAACTTACTTCCAAACGTAGGCGATGGTGTAGATTGGGGATCTACTTCTACAGAACAAATAAATCCTGGTGGATCTGGAACTGTATCTACTGGTTCTACAGTAAATGGTTTTGATGTAACTTGTCCTGCATCTCAATCTAGTTGTGGTTATAAATATAGTGTTGGAGGTGACTTTGAAGTTACCGGCACAGCTACACTTTCTGTAGATGACATTGCATTAACAAATAATAATCGAACACAAGAAATGTTAGACAATGGTATAACTTTAAATAGTTATATTGATGTTGCAAACTGTGATAGTCAACCAGGTAATTGTGAAGGTAAGTCAGGAAGTGCAGACTCTCACACGGTTACAATAGAATTAAAAGATTCATCAGGCACAGTCTTATCTACAACTACACAAACGAGAACAGAGATAGTAGGTTTTCAAGGAAACTGTAATGGTTATCCAACATCTTCATCTGGTGGACAAACTGCAAACTGTGGGCAATACAATGATCAAGTAATTTACAACAACCATGGGTCAAACAAAGTTGATTGGTCTTGGAGTGGTACAGATAATAACTCAGGGTCAGCTAGTAGAGGTGGTCCTAACTTATTAGGTGCAGCTCTTACCATGACTTACGATGATACTGTATTAGATACTAATACTTCAACAGCTCTAGGTGATGTTCAAGATACTTTAGGTGATTTACAAGAAGAAGTATTTGATGATGTGCAAGAATTCTTTTTTGAAGAAGAAACATTTACATTTACAGAAGAACCACAATTTGAAATGGAAATGCCAATGGAGATGGAGATGGATACATTTCAATTTGCAGAAGAGTTTATCCAAGAATTTTTTATGGAAATAGACCAAGAGTTTATGATGGAACCTGAAGGTATGGAACTTGAAGATGGGCCAATAGTCATGTTTGCTGATGATGTTATGATGGAAGAGATGTACGAAGAATCTAATGAGATTGTTGCAACATTCTTACCTATGATGCCGGAAGAAGATGAAGGCTTTGCAACAGAAAAACCAATTATGATGACAGATACATTTCAAGAAGAAGAAATGATAGAAGATGAACCACCTATGATGATTGAATCTTTTCCTGAAGAAGAAATGATTGAAGAAAAACCAGCTATGATAACAGAGTCTTTTCCTGAAGAAGAAGAGATGATAGAAGAAGATATGTTAGAAGAACCTACAGAGATGGCTGAGGAAGAGATGATAGAAGAAGAACCAACAGAGATGACTGAGGAAAAATCTGTTGAAGAGAAACCCACGAAGATAGTAAAACAAACAAATGAAAAAAAAGAAGTTAAAGAAAAGAAACCTACTAGCGAGACTGCTAAAAAGTCCACTGTTCAAAATAAAAAGATTACCAAACAAAAAGAAATACAACAGAAAAAAGCTCTCGTTAAAAACATTGCAAGAGTAATGGAAAAAGTCGACAAGGATATAAAAAATATATCGAAAAATCTACAAATAAAAAATATAATTAAAATGCAGGCAATGACTACGGACCAAGTATCACTCGACATGTATCAAGCGACTTCGTTTTATCAGCCAAAAAACATCTATTTAGACCAATTAAATATCTTTGATAATAGATTAATTTATACAAATAAGAGTCTTGCAACGTATATTCAAAATGATAAGATGGAGATTAAGGCAAGAAAACTTCAAGAGATTAATTCGAGAAAACAACAAATTTTATTGGAGTTGGAGGTACTACAAAATGGGTAAACTAAAAGATCAACTTGCAGGTATAGCAGCATTAATTGCAGCAGTCGTTGCGATAGGTGGTGGTTTTACAAAATATGGTGAGCTTACTACTAGACTTAATGAAATAGAAGGTAGATCATCTATAGATCATTCGGCTATTATTGCTGTGTTAGAAGAAAAAGTTGCTGCATTAGAATCTAGTAACAATGGTGATGTAGATACTGCATTAACTGCATTAGATAAAAGAAGTGCAATAAACGAAAAACAAATAGAACTATTAAAAGTACAAATAGAAGAAGTAAAAGCATCTTCTTCTAATCCATTAGCAAATTAAAAAAATTTTCATGCAATTATCAAAACACTTTACTTTAAAAGAGATGACTAAGTCGATGACTGCTCAACGTAAGGGTATAGACAACACACCAGGATCAGGTGAGATTAAAGCTTTGGGTGATTTGTGTTACGAAATTTTAGAACCACTACGTGCACACTTTGACAAGCCAGTAACAATTACCAGCGGCTATCGTTCAGAGGCGTTGTGTGAAGCAATTGGTAGCAAAAAGACTTCGCAGCATGCCAAGGGCCAGGCCGTTGACCTAGAAATTTTTGGTGTGCCTAATATTAAGACAGCTTACTGGCTACAAAATAACGTCGATTTTGATCAGCTCATCATGGAGTACTACGACAAGGATGATCCTGCAGGCGGATGGGTCCACATAAGTTATCACGAATCAGATTCAAATAGAAAACAAGTATTAACTTTTGACGGAAAAAAATACACTGAAGGACTTCCAGATATGGAATGGAAGGGTGGTAAAGTTGTCGGCTAATTTTTTTAAAAACAAATTAAAATTTAAACCAGAAATAATTACTGGTGTTTGTCCTACATGTGCTGAAGACACATTATTAGTATCTTTAACTCAAGAATATTATAGATGTATAACATGCGGGACTGATTTAGAACAAAAAGTAAATGGCGTAATAAAATATATACCAACTATGATGATGCAGAAAGAAGAAACAAAATCAGATGGCAAAGAAATCTAAAGGTTTATACGCAAAAATAGAACACGAGCCAGTATTTCACAAGACAAGTATAGGTAGAAATCCCAGTAAATGCAAAATGAATAAGCACCGTCGCAGGCAATTTAAAAAATATAATGGACAAGGGCGTTGACAAACATCAATTAATATCCTATATATACAGAATGAAAGGAATATATGAAAACAATAACATTAAATGTTGAAGGTGCATCACAAGGCCAATGGTCTACATTTGTACTAGAATTAAATATAATGAAAAGAATGTGGAAGTCATACGGT
>VTLG01008080.1_pt1 | contig 17811 bp, 28 predicted proteins | sample 4694571 | NCBI WGS metagenome assembly VTLG01 (sample SAMN12604809, study PRJNA352737) | marine metagenome | biome: ENVO:00000447; feature: ENVO:00000209|ENVO:00000569|ENVO:01000036; material: ENVO:00002151; isolation source: viral sequences binned using virsorter ... | reverse complement strand
GTTCGGTCTTTAGCATAACCATATGCTGCTTTTTTAACATCTTCTGTTGCTTGTGACGTTCCAATAGTAATTGGTCCACCTGCTTGATCAATTCCATAATCAACACTTAATTTTTTCTGCATATTTATAATATCATTCATATTATTAGTTAACATTCCTTCAAAAGTAGATTTTGCAGCTTTGTCGCCGGCCCATTCACTTTGTTCAGCAAATTCATTTAATGTTTTTTGAAATTTTTGATGTTTTTTATTTAACGCAACTGTTTGATCAAATATGTCTGGATTCATTCCTTCTTTAACAGCTCGTTCTCTAATTTCTTTTTGTACTTCTTTATCTCCAGTTTTCCATAAACCAAAAGTCATCATTTGATAAGCATTTTTTCTCGCTACATTAGGTGATTCACCTTTACTTAAATTATTTTTATAATCATAATAACCAAGTACTAAATCTCCAAGTCCAAAAGCTTTTCCCGCAGTTCTCATTGTTCCACGTGTTAATGCTTCAAATTCTTTAAATGGTTTTGAATTAATAAGTGCTCGTGTAATAGGGTCTTTCATTAATAATTCATAAGCACCTGCAGGACCTGATGCCAACATGCTCTGTGCAATAAATTTATTTAATTTTGGGTTTTTAAAATTCCCTAGTTCATTAATAATTTTTTTAACTTGAGGTTGAGAATCTTTAGTTCCTAATGCACCTTGAGATTTAGTTATTTGTGGGTTATCTTTTAATATTTTTAAAGTTTGATTTTTAAGTTCCGTATTAATTCTTCCGGTTTTATTCATCCATTTTGTTATGCTGTCTTTATTTATGTTTCTAAAATTTTTAACATCTAACCCTGTATCTACTTCTCTCATAATTTGAGGTTCTAACAAAAATTTTTTTATAAATTCTTTATCTTTCGAACTTAAATTTTTAATTTCAGTATCAAACAAACCTTGATCAATTGCATACTTAGCTGCTAGTTTATCTCCAAATAAAATTGGTTTTAAAGTTTTTTCATCAATCATTACACCAACAAGTCTGTTATCAGCATCATTTACAATAGATGTAATTAATTTATTTCCAGTTTCTAATTTTTTTCTCCAATCTTTAGGTTTGTTAGTAATTAAATCTCGTTGTAAGTTATAGACTTTATTTAATTTACTTTGGTAATATTCCATAAAAACTTGATTAACAACTGGTCTATCCAAACCTATTGTTCCTGTTTTTTGTTGAATACCAAATCTCTTAGACGTTCCTAGTGAAAGTCTGTGGGCTAAATCTATTGGTTCATATCCAGCTTTAAAATTAGGATTTTTTAAAAGGCCTTTTTCTTTTATCAAAGCTCTTTTTTCATCTGAAATCCTGTCTTCAAATATTTTATCACTAAACTCTTCTTTTTTAGAAAGTCTATCCTCTCTTGATACTTTTTGAGAACCCCCTTCATCTCCGTACAGATATGGTCTTTTAGTATCAATATCTTCTTGTTTATTAAAAAAACCTACAAGTTTGTTCCATTGGTTTTGTCCTAACCCATCTGGAAAAAAATCTTTTATTATTTTATTTTTAGCTACTTTTATTTTAGCATCGTCTTTTGGTATTGAATAATATTTATCTATGGCTTTTTTAAAATTTGCTTTTGTCATGTTTCCTGTTTCAGGAAATTTAATATTTATTATTTCTGAAGGTCCGCCTGGTTTAGTTGCTTTATAAACAATAGTTGGTTGATCAACTGCTTTATCTAAATAAATTTTTCTTTTTTCTTTTTTTGTTGTTTGATAACCCGTATCGCCTTCTGTAGCTGCTGTTGTTTTAGTATAAGGTTTATTATTTGTTCTTAATCTTTTACCTATTGTGTTGAGTAAATCTCTTCTGCTGTAATCTTTAAAAGCATCTAAATCTTTAATTTCATTGTAGATATCTACGCTTGTAGTATTTTTACCTTTTCCCAAATCTTCGTAAGCTTTTAATATTCCTTCTGTAAGAGTTCCTGTACCTTTTGTCTCAGGTAAATTAAAAGCAACTTTTAACTCTGGTCTTAAAATTGTTCTATGATTACTTACTGTGCTTCTTGAAACTTTAAATTTTTTAGCTAATTCTTTTACATTAACTTCAGAACCATCTGGTAAGTTTTCTAAATAAACTTTTAATCCTTCTACATCTCCACCTTTACCAAACGGTATTCGTCCCCCACCAGCTTTTCTATTTCTCTCTTCCCACTCCATAATACGTTGAGTATCCGTCATTTCTGGTATAGGTGCCTCAGATGCAGGGAACATGGTTCCCGGACCAAACTTATCATTTATAGTTTGAATAATTCTATCAGTCTCAGCACTTGCCATTAAAATATCTTGTTCAGTATCTTTTACGTCTTGCACAAAAGATTTCCATACGCCATGACTATTTGGAGCGGCAGCATTTCTTCTGTACCAACCTTGTGCACGTGCGTGATCTTTTATTTTCATTATTCTCCTAACAATCTTGCAAGACCACCGGATGCATAAGGATAGTCTCCATATTTATCTACTAACCAGTCAGCTGGATTTTCGTCCATTTGAATTCTTTCCTTGTTCTTTTTAATTCCTTCAACAATTTCTTTCATATTTGGTTTTTGACCCGTAGCAAAAGTTTTAAGTTCTGATAAATCTGAAGCAAGTTCTCCAACATTTTCTGTTTCACGACTACCAATGTCTATATTCCAATCGACGTCGTCTTTATATCCAGTTACATAACTTTCAGGAACAGTTTCAGATGCTATAAATTCATCACCTTCTTTTTTACCTGCGTATTTTCCTTCTTCAATTACTTGACCTGGTTTGTAAACTAAATCTACTTGCTCACCTAAGGCAGTCTTGTCTCCAACGAATGAAAGTTCTATGTCACCTGTATCCATTTTATAAATTACATCTACTTTACCATTTGGTGTGTTCATTGATTTAGTTATTTGTCTTTCCCCATAAGCTAAACCAGGAGTGTCTGTTCCTTCTCTTAAAATTTTAGTAACTAAAGGTTGAAACCAGTCAGGTGCTCCTGTTTTATTATTAATTACAACGTCATCAATTACTTTTTGAACGGCAGGCGCTGACTTCCCACCTAATAATTTTGTTAAACCTACTTTCATTGCGGCAATTCCAGCAGCTGTACCACCTAAGAATTTTAAAAATCCTCTACGACCTTTGTCAACTAATGAACCACCAGCAAAACCTAGTCTTGCTATTCCGCCATCTGCTAAACCATAAGGTTTACTTTTAACTCTTTTTTCTTCTTTTATAATGTTTTTATAGTTTTCTGCATAAGGATCCCAAAGATCCTTTAATATTTTATCAAAATAAGGTTTGTAATCTGATCCCGCAAGTGATCCTTTTTCAGCTACGTCACCAAAATGTTGATCCATAAATCTCACATACAATTCTTCCCCACCCACAAATTTGTTAGGGTCTTCCCTGTCGTCATATTTTTGAAAAGAATAGTCAGGATGCTCTGTGTCTCTTACATATTTTGGAACAGCACTAGATGCTCTAAACCAAGGTTCTTTCATTTTACCATGTCTCATTTCGTGTAAAATAGTTTGGACTTTATCTTCATCTGTTGGAGATTTAATTGAAAGTAATCCATCTGCAATAGGTTCACTTTCTCCAAATTTTTGATAATTTAAAAAAGACATATCAGCCCTAGGGCTGTATAATCCCCATGCTTCATCATCTCCTTTTAATCTCTCTTGTATTCTAGTTTTATCTGAATCACTCCATCCTACTTTAGTTAAAAAAGTTTCTAAATCAAAGTTAGGGTCTTTTTTTAACATTGCTAAAACTTTTGGTGGAATATCTTCTAAAGATTTATAAGGAAAATTTACAGGTTCTCTAAAAACCATTTCTGGTGGCATATCTAAAAATATATTTCTAAAATTAGAGAAATCTTTTTTCTTGCTTTTTTTAGCTGTTTTTCCATATCTAAAAGGAATTCTATTCGTGTCATCTTCTCCCAATAAATAATTTAATCCGGTAGAAGTTGTTTGTTGGCCACCCGGTTGTAAAAATCTTTGTCGAGATGTAAGCTCATCAGATCCATGGGCCGTGGACCCTAAATCAGGACCCTTGAATACCATACCACCGTATTGGAATTTTTCTAATTTTGGATATTTACTTAATGCATCCTCCGTGTAACTTTTATAAAAATCTACATTTAATCCTTCACCCGTAATCTCTTCAAGCTTGACACTGGCTTCATCTAAATAATTATTAGGATGATTCACCCAACTTTTACCTGTTCTAATACCAAATATATTAGGACGTTCGTTTGTGTCATACATGGTATGAAACTCTCCAAATTCTTTTTGAGATTGATATAATTCATCTTCATATTTATTATAATTTATATCATCGAGACCACCATCAGTTTTGGTTTTATCCCATTTATATTTTTTCTTAAAATGTTTTTCTAATTTATTCTCAATAGCTGTGTTAATATCCATGTTGATTTTTTTAATGTCAAACGTTTCTCTAAACTCGTTTGGAGAATAAGATTGAATATTATCTAAGTACTCTTCTATAAATTCAAATTCTTCTTTATTTTTAGCTCCCAGTTTTTTAGCATACTGCATTGCCGGAGCTCCTTTTTCTTTAGCTAAACCAATTCCCCATTTGTCCATGTACTCACGAACTATTTTAACTTCGTCATTGGTGAATTTTTTACCTCTCATCTTTTGAATAAACTTGGCTAACTCATTACGGTCCATTTGGTTTCTCATTTTTGGAGATATACCCTTAAGTTCATCGACCAAGGACATTAGACCTTGCATACTTCCTTCAAGGGTATCTTTATCGAGATTTTCTTTAGACCCTTTTCGTTCAGCAAGCTTTGTTAATTTTGTTCCTTCAATAGGAGTGCCTTCGGTAGTCACTACATTGGATTCTATGTTCTTTTTCTTTCCCCCAACTTTAAAATAATCATCTAGGTTGTTCGCAAAATTTGCTAACTCCATTTCATTCATTTGAGAAATATATTGAGCTTCATCTTCAAATATTTTTAACGCATCAGAAAAAGTTGCTTTTTCTTTGTTTAAAGCATCAATTAATTTTGGTTTAGTAGCTGTTTTCTGAGTTTTAGTAACTAAGTGCTTAATTTTGTTAGGATCAATCTTTCCAGCTATTCTGCTGTAGTCAATTCCTGCCATTTTAAGCAATTCAATAATTTTTGCTGTTAAATTTACTGCCATTTTTAATAGTACTCCATTTTCCTAACTGCTTTTTTATCATCTTCATAATCTTCTGGGTGAGGGATGAAGCCTCCTTGCCGGAATCGCATGATAGCCATAGTTGTAGAATCAACTAAATCATCATGATCGCCATAAGGGAATGATGCACATTCCTCAATGACTTCTTCTGCGAATTTTCTATCGGGGGCCCATATTACTCCTGCCTCAAATAGAGGGGCGCAAGAATTTACACGTACGTGCTTATCATTACCACGACTTGGCGTAAATGTCATCACTGGAATATCCATTTGTCTTAATTCATGGGTTAAAGGAGTACCTGAGGCCTTCTGTTCCACGATCACCATATCTGGATTCCAATATTTATACTGCTCCAGAGCTACTCTACGTAATTCTGGAAACTCATAACGATCTTTAAGAGCATCTAACAAAATTAAATTGGGTTTTGAGTCTTCATTAGGATAAAATACCCCCCAAGTAGTAATAGCCGAATAATCGGCAGTTTCTTTTTTCATGAAAGCCGTATCATAACTTTGAATGATGTAATTACAGGTTGGCATAAAGTCTTTATCCCATGTGGTCCACCATTCTCGCTTAATTAAGGCGCCTTCTTCAGAAGTAGGTTGTTGCATCCATTGTGCATTCCATTTTCCAACTGGTAATGTGGCTTTTACTTTTTCTAATTCGTCTAATTTCCAATACTGAGGCCACACGGGTTCCTTTTTAGATCCATGGTCCATGATCGCTGGAAATTCGATCAATTCCCATTGATCCCCTTTAACTTCTTTTTGATTATTAAGTAGAATTCCTGTTAAATCTTTTTTTGACCACCTTGTCATGACTAAAACGATCTTGGCTCCTGGTTGAAGACGTTGTCTTGGTCCAGATGTATACCACTCGTATGCATTTTCCATGGCTGTGGGAGATAAAGCATCTTGCTCCGAATGTGGGTCATCAATAATCAATAAGTCCGCACCACGGCCCGTGATTGCTCCGCCAACACCAGCAGCAAAGTACTCTCCACCTTGGGCAGTTTCCCAACGACCTGCAGCTTTTGAATCTTCTTGTAAAGTAGTATCAAAAATTTTTTTATATTCTTCACTATCAATTAAATTTTTTGCTTTACGACCAAAACGAATTGCTAATTCTCCGGTGTGAGTTGCTTGAATGATCTTTAATTTTGGATTACGGCCCACCATCCAGGCAGGAAGTAAGTATGAGGCAAATTCAGACTTAGTATGTCTTGGTGGCATATTAACAATAAGACGTGAAATCTTACCTTCAGCCAAATCATTAAATTTTTTTGCAATATGTCTATGATGTGCACCTTCAATAAACTCTGGCCACACTGCTTTAACAAAAGATAAAAAATCACTATTTGCTTTTTTCTTAATTTGTTTTTGCGCAATCATAACATCCACTTGAAGAAGTTCTTTACGAATGTCGGCAGGGAGTTTACTTATATCTATATTATCTAAATCCATAAAAAATTTTTTAAAATTTTTTTTGCACCTTTTAAGTGTTTAAAAAGTTTTATACCACCATTAACTCTCTAAAACAAGCAATACAACCTGGAGTAGTGGGACCCCTTTTTGTGTAAAAGGGAAGTGGGTCCTTGGTTTTGGGGAAAGTTCGGATTGGGTTTGGTACCTCTATTGAAATGAAAAGAAAAGCGCAGGCGCGCTAGCGCCTGCACCGTGGTTGATGATTAGTCTAGCAAGACCATGTAAGCTTTAGCATTGTTCTTCATAAACCAATCGATATGCTTACGCATTGTTGACCAATGCTTGCTCGCACCTGTGCCAAGTGTCTTGTCCTCTAATGTTGCCATAAGTTCACACATGAATAGTTCATCATGTATCTTAGCCTCTTGTTTAGTTAGCATAACAGACTCGCCATTAAATCTATTACGTCTTTCTTCTGTTCTATTATCTGTATTTGTTTTATTCATATGGTTATCCTACATTATCCATTGTCATTGTCAACTGATTTGATTGTAGTTCTTGTTGCCATATATGGTACTTGTTGTGGTCTATTACCATTATTCCAATCCCAACGCGTGCTCTCGTACTTTTCTTTTACAACTTTAATAGGTGTTTCTAGAGCCTTGGACCTTGGCGCAATCTTAACTATTTCTTGTAAGTGAGTTCTAAAATAATCCATTAAACAAGCTTGATTGCAAAAGTAATCCCAAATTGATACCCGGTTGTCATCTCTATCAAAGTAATTGTATCTGCCTTGTTTTATTTTAATAGTTCTTAAAACTTTATTATCGCCACTTCCTCTTACTCTTGATTGTGTGTGATTAGTATGACAACTCGGACCATGACACCAATTATAATCACTCATGATCTACACTCCTTGGCAAATTGATCTCGCTCATATTCTAAAGCAAAGTAAGTTTGATTTTCATGCCTTAGTGTATGATTAACTCTATTCAATAAAGTTTGTAATCTTATTCTTTTTTTTCTTTGCAATTCATTATCCCAAACCCAAATTGCACAATCAACTTTATCTGTCATATCTTCTTAGCCTTTCATTTTGTTCTGTGCTTGGTAGCATTGCCCAGAACATAAACACACCTAAAAATGTAACCAACAATCCAACAGTAAAATCTAAATGCAATGCTAGAATTACTCCTAGCATTGTAATTATAAATCCACTTAATCCAATTAATAGTTTCATATTATGCCTTTCTCACAGAATAATTGACTGCAGTTCTTGGGTGTTCACTATCAATATCCCAAAAGTTATAACAAGGAAAACCTTTTAAGTCTGTCCATTGTTTTGATTTAAATGTTTTAAATTGTCCAGTCCATTCGTCATAGTATTCGTGTTCATCAACACCTCTACAAGTAGCGAACTTGTTTCTCGATTTCATAAACCAACTAAAGTATTTCATCTTTCTATCCTTTCTATTTGTTATGGGATAATCCTACTACAGATTATCCCATAGGTCAATAGTTAATTTAAACTATTTTGTTGTTGTTTTTCATACAACATTCTAGCTTTTATTTTATCCTCTCTTGAAGAATTTTTGTTCTTCATTCCTTTTATTCTATCAGCTAGATTTTTTGGATTGTAGATAGTTAGACCTGTACTATTAGTTCTAATTATTTCTGCGTCAGTAATATTTAAACCAAGTTCAGTACATAACTCAATCGCCTCGTCTAAATATTTATAACCTTTAAGACCAATTTTAATTTCTTTCATTTGATCTAATACAGATTTAATCCAATTTCTATGTGCTATAACAAATTGACCTTTTTGTTGTTTCCAACCTTTCAACATAATGAATTGTTCTTCATTACAAGCAATAGAACGATCTCTACAATATTCTCTACCAATTAAATCTAATTGGTATTTTTCATTCCATTGTTTGCCATAACTTGCATTGTCATCCCCAAGATATTTATTATTGTTGTCAGTATATTTTGTCAAATGTGGGTTTTGATCTTTGCCCTCTTGTTCAATCAAAATATCTGGGTTGCAATTATCTTGTGCTTTAAGTTCATCACGATATAAAGCATAACCATAAGCACTATCATTGGAATAACTATCGCTATTATTTTCCATACTACCATTTAATCTAAAGTCAAAATGTTCTTCAATGGTATCTTCTTTAGTTATAGGGTTATTGTCATAATCTCTATCTTCTTTCATACCTAAATAATGAAAATGAAAACAACTATCCTTTGCGATAGTGCTAACATTCTCAAATTTGTTTTGAAGATGATATGCCATTTTGACATCTTCTGGTGTATAATGTTTTCTGACAATAGTTTCTGCTAAATTCCACGCATTGTCATTTAACTCAATTTGGTCGCCTTTGAGTTCATCATACTTTGTTTTTTCTTGTGTTGGTTCTTGTTCCAAGTGTACTCGCATACGATTAGCGATTTTATTTCTGTACTCTTGGTTCAATCTTATTCTACTCATTTTTGTCCTTTCTGTTAAATAAATTTATATCACTTGACAATAGGATAGTCAAGTATTATATTGGAGACATGAAATATAAAGGAGACATAAAAACACATTTTGACATTAACAATCAGGGCACGCTTGTTTTATTTGTTCCAAAAACTCATTGGGCAAAAGATTTTTGGGAGGAAAAGGTTGACCCAAATTGCCAGACTTTTGGAGATGGATATTGTGTAGAGCATAGATATGCTCAAGATATAATGGACGGAATTCAAGATGAATTAGAAACCTAGTTCATACGATTGGGACAACTTCTGGTTGTGCTGTACGTCACACCGCATTATGCCGTCTTCGTGCAGTGAACAACCAGAACTGATCCCTGATCCTACAATGGTGTTAACCTAACCAGTTAACTGTGGGATCTGGGATCAGTAACAGAATCCCGCGCGCCGGAGTAGTGGGCGGTTACTGGTCGAAGCTCCAAGCTTGACAAATCTTGGATCATGGATTATAAAGGAGACAGAAAGGAAAAATAAATATGAGTACTAGAAGCAATATAGCAATAGAAAACCCAAAGACAAAAAAAGTAAAAGTAATATATGTTCATAGTGATGGGTATCCATATGGCGTTGGAAAATGCCTGGTGGATCATTATAACAATAGACAGCTGGCAGCTAAGCTCTTTGAGCATGGAGACGCCAGTTACCTGGGCGACACTCTAGATGAGTGTAGCTTTTATGGAAGAGACTGGGACAGGAAAGAAGAGAAAGCTAGAACCTATAGAGATGAGTGGATGTACATGCATAATATGCAGGGTGAAAACATGATTGAATATATTTATATATTCAAAGATAATAGGTGGCATGTATCAACCTCTAACTATGTTCCTGAAGAAAAACTAAAAAATTCCTATGATGGTGGAATTTATTATTGGACTAAATTTGAACCAGTAAGCCTGAACAAGGAATATATTAAATACAAAGACAAACACGAAAAACACGCTGAAGTTAAAATGATTTCAGCAATAGGTAAAGCTCTAAGTGGTGCAGGGTTTGCAGATGGTGATGTAATGATACAGGGTGGAAATGCCAAAAAATCAAACTAAACCAACTCTAACAATTAATATAATAGGCGGCGTCGTCGACTCAGTCGACGGCCTGCCGGAGGGCTGGACCTATCAAATAGTGGAACATGGAAATGATTAAAGCTGCAAGCTGCAAGCTTCAAGCTTCAAGCTTGACAGCTCAGGGACCAGGTGATAGTAGTAGGATAATAAAGGAGAAATTATGAAAACAAGTGAAGCATGGAAACTGGTTGGAGGCCTAAGCAAGCCTGGCAAGATGCCCGGCTGGTCAATTGGTATACCTGCCAAAGAATGCAAAACAGGAGTGAAGCTTCAAGCTATCAAAGGCTCAGTCTGTCATGACTGTTATGCTATGAAAGGCTGTTACGTGTTTCCCGTGGTTCAGGCTGCACAGTACCGGAGACTTAAAGCAATATACACAGCTCCATGGGTCCAGGCTATGGTTCACCTCATCAACAGCAAGAAGCCCGACGTCTTCAGGTGGCATGACTCCGGAGATGTACAGGATCTTGAGCATTTAAATAAAATTTATGAAGTCTGCAGGTTAACACCTTCGAAGCGTCACTGGATGCCCACCCGGGAAGCATGGGTCAAGGACCATCTCAACAGAGCGCCCAGTAACCTGGTGATCAGGTTCTCAGCTCCGATGGTGGATCAGGCAGCACCTGCCAGCTGGCCAAACACTTCAACTGTTGTAACGGCCGACGCAACATGCCCGGCGCCTCATCAAGGCAACCAATGCAAAGATTGTAGAAATTGCTGGAATAAAGAAATTAAAAATATATCATACGGCCAGCACTAATGACATACGAATTCAAACACCCCAAACATTACGCGGCCCTCAGGGCCGAGCTCCGGAAGCTACAAGCGTCAAGCTCCAAGCAGCAAGCTTCAAGCTCCAAGCCCAAACCAGAACCAGTTCAGGTTCAGCAAGCTGCAAGCGCCAAGCGACAAGCTTCAAGCCCTGAGTAGCAAGCTTCAAGCTTCAAGCCTGAAGTTGCAAGCTCCCTTATCCTGGAACCATGGAACATGGATATTGAAAAAGTTTTCAAGGGTAAAGGACCAAGGGCCTTAACCATGATAAATGTGTTGGTGGGATGTCTTAAATGGAATGCAATTTGGTGTGGCGAAAATTTAATTTTCTTACCTTTAGTTACCTTAAGCTCTACAGTAAAAAAGTGCCCAGAAGTATTATACCCCAATAGATCAGGAGTACCAAGTAGGCTAATGTTTTCAATCCTAATCCATGAAAATTCTGGTAACTTTCTTTTAATTTCTTTGTAAAATTTAGTCTCTGGACCCATGAGATTTTCGGGGTAAGCCTATCATGCAAATTTATCATCTGACAGCCCATTTGGTAGAATAAGTTTATGTTCTTTTTTAGTTTTTAGAACTAACCTTAGTCCTGGGTGTCCAATAATAGTATGCTCGTGTACTTCCATTCTTCTGATCTCTTCTAAAAATCCGTCTCGCTCTACGTACAGTTTGGCATGAGTAATTGCATTACCTTGCCGTCCTGAGTTATCTGCTTCAGTAAATTTTGATAAAAACTGTTGTAGATCTTTAACGTACACTTACTTACTCTCTTTTTTATTTCTGTCAATAAGATCTTCAATTTGTTTAGATAATTTTTTATTATCGTCTTTCAATTCTTTGACCGATTGTTGCATGGCACGCATCTCTGGAGAATTCATGCCAATTCCTTTGACAATAGATGTTTCCCCTTCAGCCTCTCTTACCCTGTCTCTCAAGTGCTGGATTGTCCTAGCCATGTCTTCAATGATTTTTTTAGAGCCACGTAGTACTGTTAACTCCGTTTGCATTTTACCCATAGCTTCTTTGTAACCATAAATTTCTTGTTGATGAGTCTCAATGAGATAAGTTAAATCGCTAGGTCCTCTATGTTCATTAGAATGCTTACGCTCATTCTCATGTGATATATCTTCTCCATGTTCATTAAGTTTTAAGTATGTTCTTTTATCTTTCATACCTTGACTTTATAGGACGCTTACCTTAAATTGTCAAATATGAATTTTATAATATGGCATCTAGGAGCCATCCTCATAGTGATGACATGTAGTCTCATTATAGGGTACAGTATAGGAAAAAATCATGGGACTACCAAAAAGACTGACTGAAATGCAAAAAAGATTCGTTGAATTTTTAGTATTCGGCGGCCCCGATGGACCTGTCTCTAAAACAGAAGCCGCTCTTCTAGCGGGTTACTCTCCTAAACGGGCAATGGTAGAAGGATCTGAACTTACTAATCCTAAACAAAACCCATTAGTAGTGGCCTACAAAGCAAAACTATTAGAAGATAGATTGGAAAAACATACCGTCACCTATGACAAACACTTAGCTGAACTCAATAGAATTAAGGAAGCAGCTTTAAAAAAGAATTCTTTTTCTGCTGCAGGAAATATGGAAGTCGCGAGAGGAAAGGCTGCAGGATTATATGTAGACAGAAAAGAAGTAAGAACAGGTAAATTAGAGGAAATGACAGAAGAGCAATTAATAGAAAAACGCAAACAACTTTTAGACGACTACGCACCTCTTCTTGGGATAAAGAGTATTGAAGGGGAGGTTGTTGAGACTGAAGAGACACCTAAATCTTCTGAATCTTCCTCACAACCGAAGTTGGTATCATCGTCCGATCCCCAAAAGAATAAGAGCCATCATCATCCAAATCAAAAGACGCAAACAGTTTAATTGATTTTTTATCTTTAGAATATAACCAACCCTCATTGACAGGAAAACTTAATTTCATTTTATCAAATTCTTTGTCACTAGCCCAGCCGGAGTCACTCAAGATATCAATCCACTCCACTCTGACTTTTGGATAAGGTAATTCGGGGGCTGAATGAGTTGCGATTTGTTTTCTTCTTTTCCTAGGCATATAAGAGATATACCAGATAATTTTGAATTTGAAATTCAAAAAAGTTTGGCCCACCCGATTAAACTTACTGTGACATAAGTGTACAATTGACAATATTTTCTGTCATAAATATATTTTCTGTCACTACTTTTGTCACGTATTATTGTTGTGTATCAACACTAATAGCTCAAACTGACAGAATGACAGTTTTTTTTCATGTTTTTTTTTTTGAAACAAAAAATATCTGTGAGATCTCTTATATGTCAGTTACTTTTGCCGTATTTGCGCTTTAAAGTGGCCATCTTTTCGCCACATTCTACATATTTTTCCAGTAATTTATCAATTTCCCCTGTAACATCCAGATGTTCAGGAAGTACTTGGGGTGAATACATAAGCATATTAAGCTTCGCTTCTGCGTCAGCCATTTCAGCCTCATATCTCTTTACCAGAGCATTATATAAGTCATTACTATGCACCATTAAAAAAGTCCTCCGGGTTCATTGGTGTTGTTGCCTCTTTTTCGTCAAATTTTAACTCATGATACATGTCGAGTCTTTTTAAGAATTTATGCTTCCACGATCTTAATTCACTATCTTGAAATTTAAACTCTTGGTAATAAAGATCTGGTGTACACATCATTATCACACCTTGTCTGATTTGACTACCATAAACATAGTCATGAGCTAAAGCGTAGGCAGCAATTTGTAAGAAATAGTCATCTATCCATTCTATTTTTTTAGGACGATTCGTTTGCTTAAAATCTACAATAGTTTCCATACCATTATGTATACAAACAAAGTCAGTACTCCCAGCATAAAGCCCAGGATAGTGTAGCATAACTTCTGTACCAAAATATTCTTCAACGGGCGTGAGACCAACCTCAATAATTTTTTCGGCCATGGGCTTCGCCTCTTGTCCGATCCCTGTAAGATCATCGTACCCAATTCCTTTGATATGAGACTCCAAGAATTTGTGCATACTTGTCCCCCGCTTAGAAGATACATTCTTGATTCTCTCTGCTTCTTGTTCTCCAACTTTTGCCTTCCAGTCTTTTAAAAATTGTTGATTTTTTGTTTGGCCTAATATCGTAGTTACACTAGGAAGTCTAGCCCCAGCGATGTCATAAACCCTGGTCCCTGATTCGTGGTCCGTGATTTGTTTTCCGCCTAAATACTTGTATTTATTATTTAATTTTGGGGCGTGGGGCATGCCTGCATTTCTCCAATGTTCACGTAAATCATCTTCATTCATCATTTGATCATTCCTTTTATATTCCCGGACACTGTTATTCGATATCCATTAGAAGTAAAGAATGGATATACTTCATGGACCAATTTAGAAGGGAATATAACAATTTTACCTTCAAAACTTTTATCCACTTCCATCGGAAGACATTGAATGACTCCTCGTTGATTGGGAAACAAAAATGCAGTTCGAGAAGTATAACTTGGATTATTATCTGTACTTACATCATTAAATTTTTTAGTTTCTTCTTCCAGTTTATAAGGAATCTTAACAAAAATTATAAAAGAAAATATTCCCGCATGATTATGGGGAGGATTAAATTCATGTTTTTTCATAAAATTTACCCACAGTTCTTGTAGGCTTATAGGTATATTTTTATTTAGCCACTTACATTCATCTTTTTTATAATTTGTAAAAACAGGTGAAGTAGTTAATCTAAGAGTAAAATCCTCAAATTCTTTAGTCTTATGAGTAATATAATATTCTTCTTTTAAGTGGCCCACTAGCGCCTTGTTAGCTTTTTTCTTCTCATAAAAAGCTTTAGCACAAGCTTGCTTCAACCATTTAAATAAGTCGGGAGGGAGTTGGGCTCCTAAACCCACTTGGTTAATAAGATTCTGACTTTTCTGCCATCCGGTTTGTTTAGCTGCCATGAAGATTCCAATTAAATTTTCTAGTGAGTCTATACTCTGCGAGATCCACTACATTCTTAGGTCGACCATCGTATCCTTCATAATGATCAATGATCTGTTCTACTTTATGCAATTTAGTTTTAACATGAGGCCAAATGGCCATAGCTACTTCTAACGCATCTCGATGAGCCACTCTCCATCTCCATTGACGCTTGTAGCCTTCCTTCACTTTACGTTCTCCAAAGTGACCACACTTAAATAAATCATGACACCATTTAATAGTGTCCTTATCCGTCATGGCTATTTCCATCCTGATTACAGTTACATTATGAACTGGTTTACCAGGTCGCTTATGCTTTTTCTGTTTCATTTTTTTAAAATAAACAGAACCTTCTCCATCGAAGAGTCCGGCAAAATAAGCTACATCATTTTCTGTCATTTTGTATTATCCATTTTAATGTTGAAGTTGCGGGGTCAAAACTATCGAAATGTTTAGTGCAACCACTCGTCAATAATAGTATAGCCACTGTCATCGTCACCAATAGTATTATCTGTAGTCTCATAAAACTCTCCTTCTGAATCACAGTCCCAACATTGGTGAACTGTTTCTCCCCATTCTGTTCCTACTTTTATAAATCCATTACCCTTACATGTAGGGCAAAAGATTTTATTAATCTGCTTTAGTTTTAACTTTGCCATTTAACTTTTTCGCTTTCTCATTAGCTAAAGATTCAATCGTTTTACTAATGGACAATTTCGCGTCCGGTAATAAAGTTTTAGACAATTGAATTAAAACCTTGTATGTTTCGTGCGTTAACGAAACGTTTCTATATTTTGTTATGTCAGTCATAGTTCCTTTCATTTATTTCTGAGCAATATATAGGATTGAACAGGGAATTGTCAAGATGAAATTTATATTAAGTATGATTATTTGCTCCAGTGTTTTTCAACAGTGTTTACCGCCTCATGCCATGCCGGAGACATACAATAGTCATTACGAATGCATGATTGCGGGTTATGAAGAATCTATTAAAAAAGCCAAAGAGATAGGTCCAAAAGAAATTAATAAATATGGGACTATAATTAAATTTATTTGTCCACCAGAACATATAATAATTCCACCACCAAAGCCTAAGGTTGAAACATAATTGACAATGTGGCCAAATTGTGGTAAGGCACATATTATTCTCACCACAATAACCTATCACTCTCTCCCTCTTGTGATAGGTTTATTTATCTTTAATCTGTTTTATATTACCTCGGTCATCCATCCACAATGTGTATAGATTCTTACCATCAAAGTAATAACCATTTAAGGTCCATTTATTTTTTTTCATCTATAATTAACTTTCCGTTTAAGTGATCCATTTCATGTTGCACAACTCGGCTGGGTAAATGATAAAAAGTTTTATGTTGCTCCTTACCGTGCTCACATAGCCACTCTAAATTAACAGAGACAGACCGCTTTACTTTAACTTCTATACCAGGACAAGACAAACACCCTTCCATATCTCCCATCTTAATATTATTCTTAGTGGTAATGACTGGATTAATAAATACTTGTGGGTTCTCCTTTTCGTTACTTACATCCATTACAAATATCTTTCTACTATAGCCTACTTGATTAGCTGCAAGACCAATACCTCTTTCTTGGTACATAAGATTAATCATATTTTTTATGATAATTTTATTTTCTTCACTCAAGGGAAATTCTATTTTTTCAGTAGGTCCTCTTAAAAATGTATCTGGATGTTTAACGAGTTTCATTGTTCCACATTATGAGCATACCTATAATGACTGCATAGATACCTATTATAATTAATATACTCCAAATCATCTGCATATACATCCAAAAAAATCTCCACTTCCATCATTCATCACATGTGCATTCATAGGATCCCCTGCATAAGTAGTTAACTTTAATCTCAAAATATCACACAAATCAGAACAGTTTATTAGAACTTGATCTACTAATGATATTCCTTCCATCATCTGCGTCGACACTTGAACTAGTTGATATAAACCGTCCTTCAGAATTATTAGTTCCATTTGCGTATTCCTTTATTAATTGATACCAAAGCGCTTTATACCTTGGGTCTTTTGTTTTTTCCCAAAGGTTAGCTACTTTATCTATCTCGTCTATCTTCTTTATCATATCTTCGTGTACCATTAGCAATTATTTTTTTAAGACCTGGCGCACTTAATTCTAATTTAGCGTATGGTCTCCATGCTTGACACATTAAATTTAATTCCAAAATTAAACTAGACCACTGCTTGGAAGTTATCTTTTTACCTGTTATTATAGCTCTTTTTTCTTTCATATCCTATATATAGGATATCTCGGGACGTTTGTCAACGTCCTTTTCTACCTTTTCCACGATATTTTCCCATTCTTTTTTCGTGTTTATTTCTATTCTTTTTGTGACGACCCGGACGTTTTTTAGGTTTATCGCGTTTAGGTTTAGTAACTACACCAAACTTAGCTCTTTTACCCATTACACCCAGTCTTTTACATAGGGTTTAGCCCCGGATGGTGGTTGTATAACAGGAAGATAACTTATTTTGCCATTGATGTGTTGGTGTAAATCAGCTCCACATGTTAAACATCTATAAAAAGAACGCGTGACGCCTACTAACATTGTAAATTGTTCACAACTTTCGCATTTGCCATTAACTATTTCAGCTTGGAATTTTATTGTATTTTTTTCTGTCATATTTTTTCTTATTTTTTATCACACGCTGTTGATAACGTCCATCACTTAATTCCTGAGCTATTGGATTTTGCTTATTTCTGGGCCTATTTTTCTTAAGAAAAAAAGCATACGCTTTTTTATTCATTAGTGAGTCATTAAAGCAAAAA
>VTLG01004579.1_pt1 | contig 17815 bp, 11 predicted proteins | sample 4694571 | NCBI WGS metagenome assembly VTLG01 (sample SAMN12604809, study PRJNA352737) | marine metagenome | biome: ENVO:00000447; feature: ENVO:00000209|ENVO:00000569|ENVO:01000036; material: ENVO:00002151; isolation source: viral sequences binned using virsorter ... | reverse complement strand
GTTAGTCCTTCATCTAGAGAAACAATCTTAATATAATTCTTTGCAAAATATACAGGATCATTCTTACACTTGATAAATTCAATGACCTGCTCCTCTGTAAATTCATGAGGAGTATTTGCTTTTTTTAGATTCGGATTACCAAGGTATACATTATCATTCATAACTTATCAGCAATTCCAACGTCTACGTGCTTGTCTTAATCTACTATCTGGATCTTTAGCTGCTTTTGGAAACTTCTTCATTTGTCCTGCACTTCTTGCACAGTAACTCTTTCTTCTGTTTGCAGCTTTAGAACCTTTCTTTAACTTAGATGGTTCTGTAGTTACAGCAGTTTTTAATTTAGAACCAGGATTTCTACGACGATATGCTTCGACACCTTTTTGTGTCATTCCAGCACCTGATTTAGTAGGTCTTTTGTGTCCTGACTTAACACTCATACCTTTCATATCATCCTCTGTTAAAGTATTTCTCCAATCAGAGTAATCTTCTTTTTTTGTTTTTTTCTTTTTCTTTCCGTCTATCGCTTTACCTATTAGTTTGGAACCAAGATATGCTCCAGCACCTATTGCTGCTACCTTACCACCAGCTTTAACAAGTTGATCACCAAATGCTTTCCCGTATTCTGTGCCAAATTGTTGACCAGCACCTGCTGGATCTGTAATGGTTTGCCAAGCACCACTCAGTTTATTTTCATCTACGTTTTGGGGTTTTTTTTTACCCTCACCACTGAACATCTCTTCAGATCTTCTTTGTACCTTTGCTATAAATTTCTCTTTTCTCTTTTTGAGACCCTTTGCTGCACCTGCACCCACTGCACCTGCTGTTTCTGCAGCTGCTTTTTTAGTTTCTGTTGCTGCTACTTTTCCTGCTTTTTTAACTGCTTTACCACCTGATTTTCCACCAACCTTGATACCTGCACGAACTGCTTTTCTTGATACTTTCTTTGCTACTGCTTTTCCACCAGCAACAGTGCCCTTGATTCCAAGTGTAACTAATTTTCCTGCTCCTTCATCAACGTATTCAATTTCATCTCTCCAATTAGAGTATTCTTCTTTCTTCACACAGTTTGGATATCTCTTTCCAAACATGGTCTTCATACCTTTTTTCTCATAACCTTTCCAGCACTTCTCATCTAATTCTACTTCTTCTTTTTTAAGATCCATGATTTGACCCTTATACTTCTTTTTCACTCGGTCAAGTGCAGAAGGTCCTTTGTTTACCTTCCTTGTCTTCATCATTTCTTTACTTGGTGGCATTGTAGTCGCATCTTTTTTATCCTTAGATGGTCTTACCCTTCCCATATCTCTGGCAATATCATAACCTTCCTCTGGAATATATTCCTCTTTCTTTGTACTATTACCCCAGTTTGCAGCACCTACCTTACGACACTTAACTAATGCACCTGATGCATATGCACTTGGCCAAACTGAATATCTTGACTTAACTTTATGATAGCAAGCATCTTTAGATCCACTACCCTTACCTTTTTTATCTGCCTCTGTAATTTCTGTGCTCTCACCCATTCTGGTGTTGTGTTGTTCGTCAGGTGTGTTTTTCATGAGATTTTTTTTCATCTGTTTCTTTGAAATTTTAGGACCACCGATTGGATCACCATATTCATCTCTTTTCATCTCTTCACTCATTTTCTTTTTTGGTTTGTCAGTTGAGACATAGGTTGGTTTTGCAGCACCTGATTTTGCTTGTTGACCAGGATCTGCTTTCTTTTTTCTACGAGCAGCAGAGAGTCTTTCTGCTTTTGTCATACTTGCTCTCTTTGATGATGATACGCATTTGGGTGTACCCTCACCAGGTTTATCACTAGCACAAGTTCCTCCTGTAACGACATTAACCCAACCAGGTTTGCCATCTTTGGATTTTGAACCTTTGAACCACTTATGAAGTGAACCTTCTTTTATGGACTTATGAAATGCTTTTTTAATTTCAGATACGCCCACGATATCAATCACTTCTGCAAAAGTTTCTCCATCGGAGTTTTCTATTGTGACAGAATCACTCATAAAGTTAAGAATCTTCTTTATTATTTAGTATTCCTTGTTTTAACATCTTTGACAACTCAGATGTTGATCCTACAAAGAGTGCATTGTTAGTTACATTATTTGTTGTTTGTTTCTTATCTTCTTCTACTTCCTTAACTTTCTTTTGAAGATCCATTAACTTATCAGTGGTATCTGCAACTGATTTTATAATTTGACCTGCAACTTCATATGCTCTGGCACTACCACCTTCTCCTGCAACTTCTAAAACTCCATTGAGTGCTTCTTGACCTTTTTCGACTAACGAATATAAGTTTGCACGAGTATAATCGTAATCTTTCTTGACATCATCCTTAGTAGATTCAACCTTTTGTGGTTTGCTACTTGGAGTAACATCAATCGCACTACTTGTGTTTAACGCTTTATCAATAGAATCATAGTTAGACATGGTATTCATTAAATATCTCTTTGTTGTGTTGGACTATATGTTTTAGAATCATTGAACACTTCAATAAAACCATTAAATCCAAAATCATCATCAGGTTCGATCAAGGCATCATCTGCAGCAGTTAATACATCTATTGATGCTCCCTCAACGTGCGTTGTTGCGATTGTTTCGTAACCACGATTAACAGTAATCGTATTTGCATCGACGATCTCTTTGATCTTCATTATTTCTTTATCTATAATAATTCTCATGCCAGAAGTTAATGCAAGAGTAGATGAAACATCAAATCTTGTTTTAGTTTTTGTAAGATCTGACCTTAATACTGCAGTATTATCATCATTATAATCTTGTCTTGCTTGAGGAGTTGCAGAGTATCTTAATTCTCTTCTTGCATTCTCAGTATCAACAGAAGCATAATAATCCACCTGAACTTTCTTGATAAGACCCTCACTGGAATCAGATACAGGACCAAAGAGATAAGTCTTAGCAGTAAAGTTTAATGTGTATATTAGTGCTCTTCTTGTTGCAAAATCTCCTTCATAATCATCTTGAAATGATATATTATCCAAAACTATTGGAATATCTCTTTTTTCTCCAATTACACCTATGAGGTCTACAGTAACATTAAATGATGGTTGAAAATATGGTAATATTTGCTCTATAATTTGCAACGCATCATCATTTAATTTAACAAGAATATTTAATTCAAATCCAAGGTTATAAGGAACTGGCATAAAAACTTTTCTAAGTTTTTTACCATCAGTTGCCTTAAATGTCTGTGTGATTCCACCTTTTCTTGTTGGATCATATGCAATATTAGTTGTTTCAAACGACATACGAGGTAATGTAATTTGAACTGCACGATTCAAATCTGGTTGTTGCTCTAGTCTTGCTAGAAATTTTTGCATAGGACCATAAGCAAGAGGAACTCTCATATCACTCGTTTCTTTTCCAGCACCATCTCGATGACGAATATGAATATCATTGAAAATAGTACCAAAAGCAATTATGGTTTTTCTGAGTATTTCGTGGTAATAGTATTGTCCTAACATTAGAATGTACCGAATGGATTACCTTCTGTAAAATCAAGTAAATCGTCAGCTTCACTTTCGATTATATCATTTGATTCAAAGGTAGTGTCTTGATTTTCTTCACTGAAGAAATCTAAAGCATAATTTGAGAATACAGTAGATCCAAATGAAACTACAGTTGTTATTCCAGTAGTATTTAACGTAGGAGTACTTATAGTAATTGAATTTGTACCTATACTTGTAACAGTTGCACCACTTCCTACAATAATTGATTGACCAAAAATAACCTGATTTAACTCTTGATTTAGTACAATACTTGATGTATTGATACCTGTTATTATTGTTGTTGTAATTCCAATTGTGGCAACTGTACTTAAACCCACATTAAAGAAAGTTGATTCAGTTGCTTGAATGGTTTCACCAGGAATAAATGCTCTTTGTGTTGATCCAATACCAACATTTGATATTTTAAGCACCTTAGTATCAGTATCCCACTCTTTAACTATTGCTTCAATACCTGATGATAATCCTTTTACCTTTTCACCTCTGGTAAAGTTACCAACTCCTGTAATCAATGAAGGTTGTGCTATTGTTACTGTTGGTTGAACAGTGTATCCGATACCTGCATTTTTCAAGAAAATATCAGATATTGTATTGTCTGCAAGAAGATTTACTTCTGCAGCTGCAGGAGAAGTGCTAATTCCAGTAATTGTCACCGTAGGAGTTGCAGCATATCCAACACCATTATCCGTAACTACAAAGTCAACAATACCAAAGTTAGACTGTTCAACAGCAGCAGTTGCTGCTGCACCAGCACCACCTCCACCTGTGATGATAACTAATGGTGGAGTTGTATATCCAGCACCTGCATTTGTTAATACTATTCTTTCTATTGAAAATAAACCAGCTCTTGTGGTTGTAATTGCAACAGCAGTCGCATTTACATTACCTACTCCAGTTGGTGCAGTTGATATTGCAACATTTGGAGCACTTCTATATCCACTACCATCATTATTAAGAACAATCTCTCGAACATATCCTTTATTTGATGTGTTTAATTGTGCTGTTGCTGTTGCTGTTCTACCAACACCTATTAACTGCAATGTAGAAATGTATCCAATATCTTCAAGTTGAGAGTCAATTTCTTCTATATCTGTATCAAATACTTCATCTTCATATTCAAATAGTTCACACTTCAGTTGATATACATAATTTTTTCCTAATTGATAGAAAGGATCTTCATGTTCAACAAATTTAACTTCAAATAATCTACTCCCTAACGGAAAGAATATAACATCACCTTCACGAGGTCTAGATGCTAGTTCATAATCATCATCTGCCTCTAAAAACGGTGATATAAAATCTTCAAATCTTTCTTTGGATATGGTGAGAGTTACTTCATCTCTTAAACTCACACCAAATTTAGTCATAATATCTCCTTGACCACTATAACCTTCATAAGTGTTTAGGTATGCTTCAAGTAAAAAATTATCATCAAAAGCAGATGATTGAACTTCTTTAATTATTGTTTGTTTTCTTACAAATTTTCTTGGAATATAAGTTACCTCAACACCAAATATCTTTAGGTGTTCATTAATTAAATCTTGAGTAAGTCTTTGCTCACTTTGAGATCCTTGAAGAAAAAAGGGATTTAATGCCATTAATCATCACCCAATAAAGTCAAGAGGAGGTAGTTCATACTCAAGCATCATCTTCTCTTTAATCCTTTCTAAATCTCTCTCTGCATCATCATATATTTCTCTTCCGTTAAGTTCTAAACCACCTGGTAATTTAACTCCTCTAAACTTAATTAAATTCTGTCCCCACTGTCTCTTTATTAGAGCAGTTAAATAAAGTTTGACAAAGTAATCATTGTAAACCTGTGTAAAAGTATCAGGATCTAATGCTCTATGACAATCTAAAACTAAAAAATTACCAACTGTTTGAGAAGCCCAATCAATATCTAAATATAATCTGTCTTGTCTTTTATTGAATCTAACTTGTGCTTCGGGTGTAAGTAAGAAATCAATGTCCTCAAGACGAGTTTTTGTCATACTATATTGAAGAAGTTCAACAGAGTTGAAATAATACAAATCATTTAAAAATAACTGATATTTAATACTAAACATGCTACCAGATATCGAACTGGTATCAAATTTAAATATTTTATTTACACCTACAACTGAATCAGGTATTTGTAAAAAATTTGAGTTTTCGTAAAATGTTGTCGTTGTTGTTCCATAACCAGGTATATTTGTTGATGTTGTCGTAGTAGTTACTATACCCACACCAGTTTTACTATTAGGAGTGTCCTCACCAGGTACTTCTGCTCCTATACCCCTATCAATATCTCCCTGTGTAATTTCATATTTAAGATACATCCTCTCAACACCATCAAAGTGCCTTTCATTAAAAAGTTGTATAGCATCATCAACTAAATCATCTATTTGATCATCATCTACATTGATCTCCAAAACAGGAGCACCCAACTTTCTTAAGCAGTAATCAATTAATTGTTGTCTAGTTGCTGGTTTTGCCATCTTCTTCTTCTTCTATTTCTGCTAATAGATTTTCGTATTTTTCTTGAATTTCAAGTTTTTCTGCTAATAATTCTTTTTGAGCATCCAAATGATCTTGAACAATAGTTTGTAATTTTGCTTCAAGAAGAATATTTTGATTAGTTAATGTAGAAATTTTGCTATTATAAACTTTAATTAAAGTATTCACATCAACATCATTATTTTGTGCCATAGTTTAGAAGGAGCCTCCATCAATAGTTGTTGTCCATTTTGGTATACCAGCAGCATTTGTAGTTAATACAAAGTTAGATGTGGTTATACCTGCAGCTGTGCCAGCAGCACCAACTTGCTTACCTGTCGAATCAAAGTAAACAATACCATTTCCAGTAGTGTCATAATCACCATTCTGGAAATATATTCCTTTAATATCTAGGAAACCTTTTGTACCACCTACCAGATTATTTACGATTGTAGCATCAGGTATGTAAGTAAAAGATCTTTCTGGTGCGTTACTTGCATCACCAGCTAGATCATGGAATCCAAAGAAACCTTGTTTATTATTACCTGCACCTGAACTTGTATTATAACTAAATGCCACACCTCGATCAGTGTTAGTATCGACATTTGATGTAACTGTAAGTTGAGATGTGGTTGAAATTCCACCAGACTGAACAGCATTACTAATTGTAATTAATTTTTCAGGAATATCATATGTTGAGATTAAAGTATTTGATGCTATATTAGTACCAGTAACTGAATCACCTGTATGAATTCCTGCAGCTGTATCCAGTTTTATTGTGCTGACACCAGCATTTGCTGTCATCATAACAGTTCTTGTACTGGTTGTAACACCTAAGTTTATGATAGGATCATTCAGATTTACTGTAAATGAATCAACTGTTGTGGTTGTACCATCAACTTGCAAGTCACCTTTAACAATAACTGTACCTTCATTACTCAAACCATCTGGATATGGATCAATGAATAGTTGACTTCCACTACCAGATCTTGAAGAAATAATATTTGATGCGATAGTAACATTACCAATTCTAGCTTCAATACTATTAAATGTTCCTCCTGTTTGGAACATATCACCTTGGAAAGTTGATACACCAGTGACTTTGAGGTTACGCATTGTTGCTTCATCAAAGAAGATATCATCTGCTACATGAAGATCTCCTCCAACAAATAAATCTCCAGTGGTTGTAACTACACCAACAAATGTTGATACACCTGCTACATTAATATTACCACCTATATTGACACTCTTCTCTATACCTACTCCACCTTCAACTATAAGGGCACCTGTGTCTTTATTATGTGAATCAGTCACATCTGCCATTACAATTGCTACACCGTTCTCATAGACCCAATCAGCACCTGTTACGTTTATTCTATTATCTCCATCCTCATCATATTCTATCTTTGCATCTTTACTATCACCAAAAGTTAAAAATGTGTCATCAGGTATGATTACTTCACCTGTTCCATTTGGTGATAAAAATAAATCTCCGTCTGTATTTGTAGTTGAAAGTACGTTTGCATCTAATCTTAAATTATCTACATTCCATTGATCTACTTTACGATCAGAAGTAAGAATAGGAACAAATCCATTTGATGCAGTTGATGCATTAGCACCACTTGCAACTGAACCTGGAGTATTACTTAATAAATCTGTAAAATATCTACCACCAACAACTTGCGGATTACCACCGTTATCTCCAACAAATAACCTATCACCACTATTTGCTTGTGTTCCACCTCCACTCAGTGTTACACCAACTTCACCAAATTGTAAGGACGACGGTGCTGTGGTTCCAGTCGATCTTTTTACTCTTATAATACTTGCCACTAGAAGCTACCTCCGTTTATGTCCAAATTCTGTATCGCACCTGGAGTTAAGTCCAAAGTCCCAGTCCATTGTTGAGTGGTGCTATTGTATACTAAAACCATTCCATTTTTTGCATCACTGGCGTTCACATCACTTAATTCACCAATGGTTCCTGCTGAAGCACCTGCTAATGATGACGTAACCTTAATAGCATTTTTTTGACCAACTCTTACTTTAATGTCTGCCATTATTTTGTAACTCCTTCTCTAACAAGAACTGAACCCTCTAATACTCTAGTAACTTCACCTTGTGTGTCAGTAATTAAAACATCATACATAAATCTGCCAGGTTTAAGTGATGCAGTCTCACTTGTTGTAAGACCAACTCTTATCTTGCCACCAGATGCATTTATGATTTGTGTATTAAAATTAGTTGCTGTACTACTGCCAGGATGCTTACGCATTTGTGCAGAAGCAGTGAAACCAGTCAAATCCGTAGCAGAATTTGTATCTGCACTTTCCAAAGTAAAAATTTGAGAAAATGTAGTTCCAGTATTAACAGTTAGATTACTTACGTAAACTGCCATTTAAAAACAATATCAGGATCTAAGATATATTTATATTTAAGATAACCCGTCTATTTTTCTGCTATCAATCTAAGTAAATTTTTTATTTCTTCAATATCCTTTTTCATGCCATCTATCTCTTCTTTCTGAGTTAATCTTATATTTCTAGATTTTTTATACTGAGAGTATCCGTGACTATCAGTATTAATGATAGCCCCAGAATTTTCATCTCGGTATAAGTTTTTGTGACCTTCAACTCTAATCATTATGCTAATGCAATCGCTCTAATATCTTTCAATCTAGGTGGGAATGCTTCATTTGTACCACTCATAACTATTTTAAACTTAAATCCAGTAAATTCATCTAAGTCATCAATACTAAATTGATATTCTTTAAATTCACCGTCCTCACTTGGAGATACAAACGCATCTGGTCTACCACTATTTTTAGAGGGGTCAATAACCTTATCACCGAAACCATCTCCATCAGTATCTTGAAGATTATCAAAACCAGGAAATAGTTCATATGATAGATCAGTTTCAGCACCGTCTTCTCTAAACAATTGATATAAGACTCTAAAATCAGCAGATGGATGTCTAAATGCACCAACTAATAATTTAAGTGATGTTGCAGGATTTTTAAGATCAACTCGATTGCTTATGTAAATTGCTGCATGGGGATCATCACTTGGTTCATTTGCTCTGTCATCTTTAACATAATCTAGAATTGGTTTATTAAGTCTAGATCTTTCTAAGATAACTTGTGCATCCAAAGTATCAATTCTTGGAGATAAATTAGGATCTGATGTTTCTAATCTATAACCTAAAGTAAATGATTTATTCAGTGGAAGAGTGGATAGTCTCGCATTTTCATTTACTTTTGAGCAAATTATTCTAGGAGAATCAAGATCATTTGGTGATCCGATAGATATATCTTCAAAACCCTGATCAATAAATGGAACTTCACTACCTCCAGCACTTGTTCCACTAACAGTTCTTATCTGAGCAGTAAGTGTTGTATCTGCAGAGGGTATTTGTGTATGTTGATCAATTGTAATCGTATTAAATTGATAGTTTTGTGAAGCAAATATGTTTTCACCTCCAAGATGCTGTTCGTCAGTGAAACTAGTTTGATTGTCACCAATTGCTATTGGTCTATCTATTTGAAGATGATAATGATCAATTGTTCTTTCACTAGATAAAGTAGGATCATTTGGCATATTATGATCAGTATTAATCTTTCTTAAATCAATACCATTTAATTCATATTTACGTGCAAGATCATCTACAGAATGAGTTCTGACAATTGTATTATCAACACCTCTTGTGCCAATACCTAATTGATTTGTGGCAATACTGTTGTAGTAAATAATCTCACTGTTGATTTTAACATAACCCTGAGAAGTTGAGATACCATTAAATGTTGCAAAAGGAGTTGTGCTTGCAACTGATATTACTTGATCACTAACATCTAAATTATCTGTAAGTGCAATAGGAGTAGTGTTAGGTTCGATATCTGCAAGTGTAACCAAATTAGTGTCTGCTTGCATTCCATGATTGTAATGTCTAACATCTATTACATTACCAGTAAATCTTTCATTATAAGTTTGGGAAGAAGTAATTAGTGTGCTTCCATATGATGTTGCAGTTGATCCTTCATACACAACAATTGGATCTCCAGTTGTAAACTCTTCACCTTGAACATTATTCAAATACAAAGTACCTACTCCATTAATTGAAGCAACCGTTATCAGAGCATCTGAACCTTTTGTTGTACTACTTGTAGTGATACCTAAAACATCACCTGCAACGTATCCAGAACCACCTGTGTTGCTTGTTAAACTTACAGTGCTAACTTTACCTGCAGCATTAGTTTGAACTGTTGCAGTCGCACCTGAACCGTTTCCAGTAATCGCATACAGTGGAACATTACTATATGTTTGACCTGTAGCAAATCCTCTTCCTGCATTTGTTATTGCAAATGTACCAACTGGTCCTCCAACTTGTTCAATATAACCCTGAATAGCTGAAGTTGCTGTTCCATCACTTACCTGAACACCAAAACCCATTTTTGCAATTGATTGTGCATGAGTTGTAGTTTGAATACCAACTTTTAATTTTCGAGGTAATGTTGTAATCGCATTTGGAAGTAATCTTTGATTGACCGCATTTCCAACATCTAGTTTTGGATTATAGAAAAATGCTGTGCCAGGTGTATCAACGATAAAGTTTGCTTTGTTTAATCTAAACTTAAGATCTTCAAATTGGCTTGGAGTCCAAATAGTACCATTTTGTGATTTAAATAAACTACCACCAACATATTGTTTAGAAACAATAACTGACTCTGCATCTGGTAAATTTTGAGAACCTACTGTTTTTTCACCCATACGAGCAACCCACGCTTCATAATTATTTGTTGTTGGTGCAATTAAAACAATACAATATTCTCTAGCAGGTTCAAGATGAACTGGTGATGGGAAAGTAACACGAGTTGCAACTGAAGCATCAGAAGATACGTTTATTTCATCAGGACTCAATACAACCTGTGAAAAGGCATCAACTGGTGCACCAGTAGGAGTTCCTAATTCCATAGGTCTAACTTCTACAGTCAATTTTTCAACTGGATCTTTTGTTCCAAAGAATAAATCAACTGAAGTTAGATTCATTCCTGATCCATCTACGGTGAATGATTGTGCTAATGGATCTCTTCCACCTCTTCTTCCACCTCTTCTTCCACCTCTGCCTCTAGTTCCACCTCTTCCACCAGTTCCACCTCTGCCTCTTCCTGCTCCACCTCTAGAACCTTGTCCTCTTCCACCAGTTCCACCTCTTCCACCAGTTCCACCTCTGGTTCCTCTTGTTCCTCTGGTTCCTCTGGTTCCTCTAGGTCTTCTAACTCTTCGGTTTCTTCCACCGCCTCCACCTCTACGTCTAATACGAGGTGGTGGTGGTGGAGCTGTTTCAACTATTGTGTTTATAGTTATTGTTTGAATTTGTCCACCTTCGGTGTCATAAGTAACTTCACCATCACTTATCAATAAACTTCCTGGTAAATTCTCACTGTTATCTGGACTAGAGGTTAATTTAAAAGTACTAATTCCTGTTCTAAATGTTAATGCAGGTGGTGGACTTGCAAGTGGATTTCTAAAGAAAAATGATCCAATAACTTCACCAGTACGATCTGCTACTAATCTAGTTGGTTTAATTGTTGCTTGTGCACCACTACTTGTACCTAAAACAGTTGCACTACTTTTATTAATATATCCAAAGAATGATCCTTGTGCCTCATCAGATAAAGATGTAATATCAATATTTAAAACAGTTGAAGATGCAGAATAACTTGTTCCAAAACTAGTTGAAGGATTATATGGATTTGTTCCAAACTTCTCCTTTGGATTGGTTATTGCACCTCGTTTATGATCAGGTCTTGCTAGTCTAAGAGTTGCAGTTGTTTTACCAGTTGAATCAACAACTTTTACAGTTTCACCTGGTTGAAATATACCATTGACCATGTCAATCTCAACTAGTTTTGGAATAATATCAATCCCACTAGTGCCTTCAAAAAATGCGTAGTATCTTGCATATGGTCTCAAAGCAATCGCATCAAATGAAACGTTTCTTGAACGTATATGTGTATCTCTTGTTGTACTAGTAAGTACTCTTCGTGTAAATGTTCTATTTCTAGCACCAGTTCTTCTAATTGTACCACCAGTGGTTTCTATTGTTCTAACCCAAGTATCAGATTCGGGTCTTAGTCTTATAAATCCGTCAAAATCAATCATATTGAATGGATTGACATTTTCCACTCTTGATGCTAAAGGTTGATTGAAAGCTTCAACTTCGTCATAATTTAAAGTAACGATTTCACCAGTTTTTCTACAATTTGGATCTAATAATGCTAAATCTTCTGAAAAATCAGCAGTGTCTGAATTTATGGATAGATCTAAGGCAACTTGAGGTCCTATCGACCAAATATCAATAGGAACATTAAGTTCTTGTCTACCAGTGTCAACAGTAACTTTACAATCTAAATTATTATTATCCAATAAATCGGCATTTTTAAAATCATCAACAAAAAATCCAGATTTAAATCTACTTAATCCATCGGCATCTTGTACTTGAAGAGTTTTAGTATCTAACTCAAGTAAACTTAAAGAAGTAACTTTTTCTAAATTTTCAATTCTATCTTCCAGACCACCAATATCTCTCATAGTATATCTCTGATTATCAACCATCTTGATTACTGCATCATCTGGATCATAAAGATATGCTGGCAACGTTATTGTTGCAATATCCATTTCATTTCTATCATGTATTGGTTCTATTGGATTCTTGTTTGAAACACCTTGTATAATTGTTAATTGACCATCTTCATCTAATACAACTTTATCAATTCGGGGTAGATAATAGTTATATCCAAGTATTGAACTCTCATTTGGAGTTACAACAAATGATGGGTTAACATTACCTGATGCACCAAAAAGTCTATTTTGGAATGAGAATGGGGACTCATTGCCAGTATATTGAGAAACTCTGGGTCTAAAATCAATCGTATCAGTTGCTCTTACATTATTTCTACCAATGTTTGGTATATCAAAACTAAATCTTTCTTCATCATAAGATGCTACAGTGTAAAAATCTCCTGTATCATTTGATGGAACATCATAACGATCAAAAATAACTAATAATTTTCTTGTTGGAGGTGCAAAATTAGATTTTCTTACAAGTCTTGAATAATCATAAAACTGATCTCTTTGACCTTTATCAAGATCAAATATATTGGTAATGTTTAAACTTCCACCTTCAGTTATTATTTGTAATGTTGTAGATATCTTAGATTCATCAAAATTAACAACTTCGCCTTGTATAAATTTATCGGATGTTAAATAAACTATTTCTACTTCAGTTGCTGAAAGAAAGGATGTTATTTGTGCTATTGCATCACTATCAGAACCTTTAATCTTTTCACCTAAAATTGCGTTTGTATCTAAACCTAATCCACTTGGGAAAGTTAATTTATCTAAAACAGGAGAACTAGTATCAATTGACTCAAAAACACCAATAATTTTAACAACATCTGGTTGATTCAATGATATTTCTCTATCTTCAACTCTTAGACCATAACCAGTTGATTTAGTCATTCCTGTGAGAGCAGTATTAATTCCAACTCGTGTATTTTCAATAGATAATTTTTCACTTCTTATATAATTTTTTTGTTTGCTTTTTATATCTTGTTTTTTAATTGTAGTGGTTACAACAACATTATTACTTTGACCTGTTTGTGACAATCCTTGAAAAGTAATTGACTGTCCTTGAGCACCTAAAGTTACTTGATCTGATGTCAATGTTTCAACCAAACCATTTGCATAATGAATAGAATATCTTTCTTCATCAAAAGCATCAAAAAATGCACTTGAGATACCACTAGCACCAACAGCCATACTAAGGGCACCACTACCACTAGTAGACTGATTTATTATACTTTTACCTACAACTAAATTTGAATTTGATAGATTTATATCAGATATATTTTTATCACCTATTTTAGCAAACAAACCTTTATTATCTTCTACTTTAATATTAGGAACACCAAATGCAAAGGTTGTTGTTGTATTTGTAGTGCCAGGAAGAGCACCATTACATATTCCAGTTATACTTGCAACAGCAGCCAATGAAATTGATCCATCACTGAGGACTTCTGTTACCCTATTAAATCTTTCTGTTACTTCATTTGGTAGTTGATATCTAACTATAGTATCAGTTTTTATACCCGTAAAGTTACCACCAGCACAAGTTGCTATACCAGATGCATTAATATTAATTTTATCAGTAATACTAAAACCAGTTGGTACTTTTCTTTGTAAAACTGTATCTGCAACAAAATCTACTGTATGTCCAGTTAAAGCACTTGTCTGTTGAAAAACTGACTTTATATCCTGTATTCCATAAGTTCTTACAGTTTTAATAGATCTTGATACTTCAGGATCTTCATTAAAGATAATTTGTTCACCTTGCATGAACGTGCCAGTTACTTGTGTTATCTTTACAATATCTGAACCACCACCAGATGCTGTTGTATATCCATGTGCTCCACTACTTAAACCTCTAACATAAGATGCATCGGGCACTTGAGCGTTAGTAACAGAAGAATTGAGTGTAAGATGAGTAAATGTATGTATATCAAATAAATGTAAATCCCATTCTGTAGAATCTCCACTATATGCTGCATCTGATACTGCAAAAGAGTAGACTCTTGCCTGACCAACTAATTCACCTGTTCCAGCAGAGTTTGATGCAGTTCTTTGATTATATAATTCTACAAATTTAGTATCATCATTTATATTTTGTACGGCTGTTCCAAAAACATTATTTACTTTTAAAATGGTTCCCATCTGATATGGAACTAGTGCTGATTCTACCTCCTTTTTATCTCTTGGTTTATCCATATCTACAATTACTGTGCCATCAATATCAACATCAAAACCTTTCACGTATGCTGTACCTGCAGAGACCTTGACGCACATAAGATCGTCGTCAGGAACATTTCCTTCCTCTGTTATCTCGTTAGATTTGAATAAACCCTCATTTGATATACCATCATTAAGTGAATTTGCAACTTGAACAGTAAATGGTTCTACCGCATAATGTCCAGATTCGTCAAAAGTTCTTTTTGCAAAGTAACTTCTTATAAGAGAATATTGTGGATCATTAATTAAACTTTGTATTTCACCTTCCTTTATTCTTATTAATTCAATAAAATTGGTATCGTTATAATCACCTAAACTTTTTTTTGCTAATGTAGTTGTTATTTTTAATCTATCTGCACCTGGTGCTGCGTAATTTGAAAATCCTCTTGCATTATCATATAAAGAATCATCATCCTTTGCAGTAACTATTGATTCATCAATATTTAAACCAACTCTATATGAAGTATCATTAGTGTAAGGATCTAAAACTATTTTATCTGTTGAAACATCAACGAAAGAACCCCTTATAAAATAAGTTCCAGATGATATACCGACAGCAGATCCAATTGCAGATGCATTATCATCAACTAAAGATAAAACAGTTTCACCCTCATTTATAGCAGTATTACCATATATAAAAGTCTCTTGAGTTATTAATGTTTCACCATTTGTTAAATATGAAATATCATTACTATCTCCAGACTCTAGATATGTAACAAATATTGTTAGATCATTTATTTCGGGACTAGTGCCAGCAAGTAGATAACTATCAATTTTTAAAGATATTCCAGATGTTTGACCTTTTAAAATTACACCAATTAATTGATCCAAATATAATGAAACTGGTATTCCTAAATGCTCATCTTTAATTTTTATTGAATAATATAGATTATCAAAACTGATAGCGCCAGGTATTACCATAGAACCATCTTGGAAGATATGACTACCAAAAGATTCTAGTTGATTCTGTAACTGAGACTGAAGAGTAGTTAATTCTCTTGCTTGAACAGGGAATCCTGGTTTAAACAGAACTTTGTAAAATTTGTCTTCCTTATCAAAATCATCATAATAAGGTGATATATTTAAATTAGTCTTTTGTGGCATTTTTAAAATTCGAGTATGATTTTAATGTCTTCCTTTTGTCTAGAATTTCTAGTTATCAATGGACGATTATCTAAGTAAATAACATCCCCTGATCCTTTATTTATCTCAGGAGAAGCAAGACCATTTGTGAAATTTACACCTAATGATACTACTTTGTTACCACTGGGGTTAGTGCTAATACCAGTAAAACTTTGATCAACTGATGCTTGAAATCCTCCAGCAGCATTTATTGGTTCAGCACTTGATTCAAAAGGTAGCACCTTTGCCTCTGTGGTAATTCCAGCATAATCAGTCTGATCACCAATATTATTACCACTGAAGTATAAAGATCTATCCTGATAGTATTTAATTACATTAGTGTCAGTATCATATGAAACTATGTATCCTAATGCAGTTCCACCTGTTACAGTTTGCTCAATCTTTTCACCTATTGCAGGTGTTCCTGATGGAGAAACAACCTTTATTGCATTCACTGATGAAAATTCATTTGCGGTATAAGTTGCAGTAGAACCAATTGATGTTGGATTCTTAATTATACTTATTTGAGCAAATTTAGTATCTGTAGGGAAATCTTTTGTTGAATCATCAAATCTTGCATATACAAGTAACTTATCAGTTCCCAATTCTTTATATAAATCAAATCCATGACCTTTGGATGGGGGAATAATTGGTATAAGTTTTGCTTTATTTCCTATTGAAACTCCTGAATTACCCACAGGACCTAAATCAACCAGACCATATGTGTATCCTTGTCCTCCTGAAGAAATAACTGTATTAATTATTTTACCATTACTGTCCGTATCAATAACGACTTTAGCACCTGTTCCATCACCAATAATATCAACTTCTCTACCAACAATATTCTGAGAATATCCAAAACCTTGTTGATCAATGTAAACCTTTTTTATTTGGTTATTGTTTATAGTTGAATCTCCATTTTCCCTTACAGACTGTATTTGAGTTTCAGATGAAGTTGACCAATTACCAGGAACTGAAATATATTCTGTTGAGTCAAATTTAATAATATCACTTGGAGGAACAGTAAACAAATACTTCCAAATATATCCATCACCACTCTCACCTGCTCTAGATGGTTCTAAATCTGTAAATAAAGGTTCATCTTGTGACGCATTTCCATTTACATTTATTCCAGAAGATCCATTATCAATACAAACATATACATCAAAGTTTTTATTCATTACATAATAACTCGCATCATATAACCTTGTAGAATTAGATATAGGTGATGGGTATTCTACACTATAATCATGACGATACATTTCATATCTTGTTCCTTGTGTCCAATTTCTTCTTGTTATTAATCTTCTTACGTTCGCACCAGTTACTTTTTTACCAAAGATTTGGGTATCTCCAGTATGGTTAATATAATTAAAATTATCTACGGGGTTAGGTAACTTTGTATTCCAATCAGAAGTTCTACCAAAACCAACAGAAAGTGTTGGATTAGCGAGACCTAGCACAACATAATATGAATTTGCAGAGTTATCCACTGTCTCTACAAAATTGTTTGCATTTAGAATTCTAAATTGATCTGTTACAATTGCAGCCATATCATTAGCTTTTTTCTATATTTATACTACCCAAGATCCTTTCTTAACGAACCAGTGTTCCTAAGACCAAAATCTCTTCTCTGGATTGTTGGGTAAGTTGATAATCCAGAGTCTATTGTTAAACCAGTCACTCCGATTGATATAGGATTTGACCCTCTACTAAATCCAGAAAGTCTACCCCAAGAGAAACCACCAGTTCCAAATCCAACAGTAGCACCATTAATACCTGTTGTATTTACACCAGTATGTATATTACAAGTAATAATACCCACACCAGAGTTATATT
>VTLG01001913.1_pt1 | contig 17817 bp, 27 predicted proteins | sample 4694571 | NCBI WGS metagenome assembly VTLG01 (sample SAMN12604809, study PRJNA352737) | marine metagenome | biome: ENVO:00000447; feature: ENVO:00000209|ENVO:00000569|ENVO:01000036; material: ENVO:00002151; isolation source: viral sequences binned using virsorter ... | reverse complement strand
AAGCAATTCATGGTCTTAATGCTGAAGCAGAATTAGCAAACATCCTTTCAACTGAAATCCTTGCTGAAATCAACAGGGAAGTCATTAGAACAATCTATATGACTGCTGAACAGGGTGCTGTTTCTAACACTGCTACTGCTGGTGTATTTGACCTTGACATTGACTCAAATGGAAGATGGTCTGTTGAGAAATTCAAGGGACTCTTATTCCAGATTGAAAGGGATGCAAATGCTATCGCACAGAGAACTCGTCGCGGAAAAGGCAACATGATCCTCTGCTCTGCAGACGTTGCTTCAGCCCTAACAATGGCTGGTATCCTAGACTACACTCCTGCACTTAATGCAAACTTGAATGTTGATGATACAGGCAATACATTTGCTGGTACAATCAATGGTAAGTTCAGAGTTTACATTGACCCATATTCTGCTAACCTATCTTCTGCTAATGCTGCTACCAACTCTGGTAACCAGTACTACACAGTAGGATACAAAGGTTCTAGCCCATATGATGCAGGTCTGTTCTATTGTCCTTATGTTCCACTCCAGATGGTCCGTGCTGTAGGGGAGAACACCTTCCAGCCCAAAATTGGCTTTAAGACCAGATATGGTATTGTTGCCAACCCATTTGCACAAGGAACCACACAAGGTGTAGGTAGACTGATAATCAACTCTAACCGTTACTACAGGAGAGTTGCTGTTAAGAACCTAATGTAAATCAATATTTACATATCTTTTCCAAGAGACCTCTTCTAAGGGGTCTCTTTTTTTATTCTCAATTATCATGATAAAAGATTTAATCCCATCAGAACATCTTTTACTGCATGAAAAAGTTAAATCATGTAGTTATAATTTAGATCGTCAAGAATTATCTAATACATTAAAAGAAAGTATGATACATCATAAAGGTATAGGACTTTCTGCTAATCAAATTGGTATATGGGAAAGAGTATTTGTAATGATAAGAGATATAGAATATAATGAAATTATTACTTGTTTTAATCCTAAAATTTTAAAGGAATCAAGAAAGAAAGTATCAATGGAAGAAGGGTGTTTATCTTATCCAGATTTGTTTTTAGATATAATTAGACCTGAATTTGTGGTAGTAAAGTATGAAGATGAAAATAAAAAGATTCATAAAGTAAAATTAGAAGGTCTTGCTGCACGTGTGTTCCAACACGAATATGATCATATGGAAGGCATTGATTTTACCCAAAGAACTAAATAATTCATATTTCTTAACAGAACCATGTTTTGTAGATTTTCTAAGATGAGTCAAACAGATCGTCAGCAGTGGAAACTAAAGATGTATAATCGTTGGGAGGATACTCTTGAGGAAAGACTTGCTGGAGTTAAAGCAGCTAAAGCAAAACTTGAGGAGCAGATAGAAAGACAAGAGATAAATAGTTAAAAAAGTGGTAATATGGCGTTCCGTATACAAAAACCTAGTATTATGCCTAGTGTAGGTACAGTGTACTACCAAGGGGATAATCATTGGAATGAATTATTTTCTAAAAGAAAACTCTATGATACTGAAGCTGCTGCTAAGGCAGAACCATATATCTACAAATGGGAAAATGCTACTGTTGTAGATGAGAGTTAATTATGAAATCCTTTTCTACCTTTCAAGAAGATTTAACTGATAGAAGACAACAAGCATTACACAAGCAGAAAATTCAAAAACAGAAATCTGCTGAGAAAGGTGCTCAATCTCGTGCTGCTTTTCAGAAGCAGATAGTAGATAAAGAAGAGGAAGTTAAAAAGAGAGAAAGAAAAATAAAGGAGAAAGAAGAAATAAAGAATGAAGTTAGAAAAGAGATGGAAGCAGAAGAATGAAAACTTTTGATACTTTTATGGAACAGAAAAAGTGTCCTCCTGGTATGAAATGGGATGCTAATTTGAAGGATTGTGTTCCTAGTGGTAAACTATATGGAATGAGATGGTGGGGTGTAGGAAGGCATCATCACAATGGAGACAAAAATGGTAATGGCAACGGTAATGGGTCCCATAACGGGAATGGAAATGGTCATGGCAATGGTGGCAATGGTAATGGTGGCGGCGGCAACGGCGGTGGTGGCAATGGTGGTGGAGAATGAATAAATATGTTATAATGTGAAATAAAGCTTTATTAAATCATGGGTAGGAATATCCTTCCATTATTTTCTTCTCCTGTTTGTACTTCAACAATAGAAGAAGATTTGAAAGATGTATTTAACTCTATAAAGAAATTAAAATACATTTCAGCAAATAATAATGGTACATATACTAGTGAAACTAGAGATGTTTTAAGTAAGTTTCCTTCTCTTAAGAAGGCTTTATTAAAAGAGTTCAATGATTATAAAAATACTTGTCTTCATTATGAAGATACAGATTTTTTTATTACTACTTCATGGGTAACTAAATGTATTCCTAATTCATCTAGTCATAAACATAACCATCAAAATGCTCTTTACAGTGGAGTTTTATACTTTCAGGAGGGAGAAAATTTTGCAGGTATTCGTTTTTCTAATGAAAACTTAATTCCTCAACAAATTTTGTTAAGGAAACCTACTGAATGGAATCTTTTAAATTCAAGTTCATGGGTTATAAAACCTGCTCCAAATCAGGTTGTTATTTTCCCAAGTTATCTTTTTCATGAAGTTACTTTTCATGGTGCTAGTGAAGATAGATATTCATTAGCATTTAATTTATTTCCTCAAGGAACTTTGGGGGAATCTGATTCATTATTAAAGGTGTAGATTTATGAGTGAAGAATTAGTTCGTATTGCCAATGCTTTAGAAAAGATTGCAGATCAAGGTCTTCATATAACTATTGATCATGGTCATATTGAACACATTGATCATGTAGATCATATTGATACTATTGATCATGGTGATGTAGATGTTCACAATCATGCTTTCTAAATATGCCAAAGCAAACTATTAAATATACCATTAAACAAGATGGTACTGTAACTGAAGAAGTACAAGGTGCATTTGGAGACACTTGCCTTAATTTAACTAGAGATCTTGAGAAAAAACTTGGAGATTTAGAAACAAGAGTACATACTTCAGAATATTTTAAACAAACTATAGAGAATACAGAAGATGTCACACTTCAGCACCATCAAGACTAAAATAAAAGATAAATCCAATCTTATTGAAGCTTTACAATTATTGCAGTATGATGTTAAAGAAGATCAAGAACTTGTTATTACAAATCCTGATCACGCTGAAGATCATCCTGTGGTTCATGCGGAAATTGCTATATCAAACGATATTGGATTTCGTTGGAATGAAAAAACCCAGACTTATGATCTTTATTCTGATCATGGTACTTGGAATCTTAATATCCCTCCTTCTAGGTTTGTAGATAAAGTTACCCAACAGTACGCAAGAATGACTATCCACAACGCCACACAGGAGTTGGGATTTCAACTTGAAGAAGAATGGGAACTAGATGATAATTCTATAGAGTTAACGGTAACTAGGTGGGAGTAATATGCCTGTTCCTTCTCCCAATGATGAGAAACCTTTCCTTAATTTGGATATAGGTATAAAGGAAGTGCGTATGATCTATGATTCCATAGAATTATATGCTGGCGAAAAAGCATCAACTATGCATCCATCTGAAAAGGAGAGACTTGCACATCTTAGAAATCTATTCTATAAAGTAAAGATGGAATATGAGTTTCTAAATAATTAGAAAAGGTTATGGTTGTCAAAAAGTCGATAGTAGGACAGATTGAAAATAGAAATTTTCTTGCGCCTACTGGGTTTCAATTTCAATTGAATAGAGCACCTAAAGTAGCTTATTTTGGAAATTCTGTTAATATTCCTTCTATGAGTTTAGGGGTTGCTAATGTTCCTACGTATTTGAAAGATATACCTTTACCTGGAGATAAACTTGATTTTGATGATTTTACATTAAGATTTTTGGTAGATGAAGATCTAGAAAATTATCAAGAGATACAGCATTGGATGAGGGGTTTAGGATTCCCAGAAAGTTTGAAAGAAATATATGATTACCAAAAAGAAAAATCTGATATATCACAACCAAATAAAAGTCAGATAAATTTATACTCTGATGGAACTTTAACTGTATTAGATTCTTTAAATATTCCTAAGTTTAAGATAATATTTGAGAATATGTTCCCTGTCAGTTTAACTACATTAGACTTTGATGCTACTCAAACAGATCTAGAATACTTCACAGCAGAGGTCACTTTCAAGTACACTATATACAATGTAAGAGAAATAAATGGAGAAGAATGCTAATTTATGATTGATTTGAATGGAATCCAAGAGATGTGGGAAAAGGATTCCAAAATTGACCCAGATAATTTACACACTGAATCTTTAAATATTCCAGTATTACATGCAAAGTATTTTGATCTTTATAATAACATTCTTCTATTGATGAAGAAAGGGCAACAACAAAGAAAGAATATTAGACATGAGAGATATGAATATTATGGTGGTAAAGCAGATCCAGAGGTTTATATAAAAGATCCTTTTCCTAAAAAGATCAGAGATAAAGATACAATGCAAAAGTATCTTGACGCTGATGAAAGACTTTCTGCGTCTTCTCTTAAAATAGAATACTATGAAACCATGCTAAATTATTTGGAAAGTATTCTTAAGCAGATATCTAATAGAACATATCAAATTAAGAATGCAGTTGAAGTAATTAAGTTCCAGGCTGGTTATGGCTGATCTTACTATACAAAAAGTAAATGAAGTATATTTAAAAGTAAAAACTGAACCTTCTATTGAATATGAGTTGAGAGATAGATTTACTTTTGAAGTTCCTAATAAGAAATTCATGCCTCAATACAGAAGTAAGTATTGGGATGGATATGTTCATTTGTTTAATATGAAGACCAAAAGAATATATGTTGGTCTTTTAGATAAGATTGTTGCTTTCTGCGAGAAATCTGGATATACATATCAGTTTGAAAATAATAAGTATTATGGTCCTCCATTTGAAATCAATGAAATGATTTCTATGGGTGGTGTAAAAGATTATATGGCATCTATTACTAACTTCAAACCTAGACCATATCAAATTGAAGCAGTATATGAAGCATTAAGATATAATAGAAAACTTTTAATATCACCAACTGCTTCAGGTAAGTCTTTAATGATTTACGCTTTGGTTAGATATTATGTTGCTAAAAAACAAAAAATTCTTTTAGTTGTTCCAACCACTTCTTTAGTTGAACAAATGTATAAAGACTTTGAAGAGTATGGATGGGATGTTAAAAATCATTGTCATAGAATATATGCAGGAAGAGAAAGAACTAATGTTAATGAAGTTACAATTACTACGTGGCAATCTGTCTATGAATTGGAAAGATCTTTTTTTGTAGACTATGATGTAATTATTGGAGATGAAGCTCATTTATTTAAGAGCAAATCACTTGTAAAGATCATGGACAAGTTAGAACATGCAAAGTATAGATATGGGTTTACTGGAACTTTAGATGGCACACAGACCCATAAATGGGTCTTAGAAGGACTGTTTGGACCTTCCTATAAAGTGACTCAAACTAAAGAGTTGATGGAGCAAGGTCATCTATCTCAACTTGATATTCAATGTTTAGTTCTTAAATATAAACCTAAGAAATTTGATACTTATGAAGATGAAATTCAATATTTAATAGGTCATGAAAAAAGAAATAAATTTATTACCAACTTAGCATTAGATTTAAAAGGAAATACTTTAATACTTTATAGTAGAGTAGAAGCACACGGAAAGATACTTTATGAATTAATAAATAATTCAGTACTTGCCATTAATAGAAAGATATTTTTTATTCATGGTGGGGTTGACGCTCAGAATAGAGAAGAAGTTAGAAAGATAACTGAAGAAGAAACCAACGCTATTATAGTCGCTTCTTATGGAACATTCTCTACAGGCATCAATATTAGGAGGTTACACAACGTTATTTTTGCTTCTCCATCTAAGTCTAGAATTAGAAACCTTCAATCTATCGGAAGAGTTTTAAGGAAAGGTAAAGATAAAGATAAAGCCAAACTATATGATATTGCCGATGATCTAACAATAGGATCTAGGAAAAATTATACTCTGAACCATTTTATTGAAAGAGTGAAAATTTATGTACAAGAGCAATTCAATTATGAAATCATATCAATTAACATAAAAGACTAAGGGAGAATTCAAGTATGATAGAAGATGATTTTTATGCAACAGTAAAACTCAAATGCGGAGATGAAGTATTCGCACGAGTTTCTGCTTCTGATGAAGGAGATAGAACTTTATTACTTGTTTCTAATCCTATAGTAGTGGAAGAAGTAAAAGCAAGAGGACATATAACTGGATATAAATTTGAACCTTGGTTAAAAACTTCTAATGAAGATCTTTTTATTCTTAATTTAGATGATATCTTAACTCTTTCAGAATCAGAAAATATGGAAATGATTATGTTTTATCAGGATTATATAAAAAAGATGCATAAAACTAATCATATAAAGTTAAATAAGAAAATGGGTTATATATCTAGTGTAGATGACGCTAAAGATGCTTTAGAGAAATTATATAAATCTAGCTCTAACTAACCTTCAAACCCAACAAAGGTATTCTACTGATAAATTAATACCTTGTCAACGTTGCTTAATGCTGTTATAATATTAAGAGCAGTTAGCAATAATATGCCAAATTATGCAGCACCAATAACTATGCCAAGAAGAACAAAGAGATCCGAACATTATGTTAATAATAAGGAATTTCTTGGTGCGTTAGAAATATACTTTGCTTCTGTAGCTAGAGCAGAATTGGAAGGTAAACCAAAACCTCAGATACCTAGGTATATTGGTGAGTGCTTTTTAAAGATTGCTAATCATTTATCATATAAGCCAAACTTTGTGAATTATATGTTTAAGGATGATATGATATGTGATGGTATAGAAAATTGTGTAAGATATATTCATAACTTCAATCCAGAGAAAAGTAAGAATCCATTTGCATACTTTACTCAAATCATTTACTATGCTTTTCTTAGAAGGATATCACAAGAGAAAAAGCAATTAGAAATTAAGAATAAGATTTTAGAGAAGACTAATTTTGATGAGGTCTTTGATGCTAATGACCTTGACGCAGCTAATTATTCAGACTATAATTCTATTAAGGATGCAGTTCATAGTAAGTTGCGTAATTGATGAATGTTGCCATAATTACTGATCAACATTTTGGGTGTAGGAAAAATTCTAAATTATTTCATGATTATTTCTTGAAGTTTTATGATGAGATATTTTTCCCTGCTCTAGAGAAAGAGGGAATTACCACCTTAGTTGATATGGGAGATACCTTTGATAGTAGGAAAGGTATTGATTTTGCTGCGCTTACATGGGCTAAAGAGAATTATTTTGATAGATTAAAAAAGATGGGCATTCATGTCCATACTGTAGTTGGTAATCATACTGCATATTATAAGAATACAAATAATATTAATGCTGTAGATTTATTATTACGTGAATATGATAATGTCACAGTGTATTCAGAACCAACTGAAATAAAATTAAACAATTTAGGAGTTCTTATTGTTCCTTGGATTAATGCAGAGAATGAGAAGGAAACACTTAAATCTCTTAAAGGTAGTAAGAGCTCTTGTGTTATGGGACATTTAGAGTTACAGGGATATAAAGTTAATGAATATGTGATAATGGATCATGGGTTTGATGATGCTCCCTTCAAGAAATTTGATAGAGTTTATTCAGGACATTTTCATACTAGATCTAATCAAGACAATGTTTATTATTTGGGAAATCCTTATGAGATATATTGGAATGACCATGCTGATACAAGAGGGTTCCATTTATTTGATACAGAGACGTTAGAACATACACCAATTAATAATCCATATCGTCTTTTTTATAAGATATATTATGATGACACTCCTCATCAGACTTTTGATGCTAGGGAGTATGAAGATAAGATTGTTAAAGTTATTGTTCGTAAAAAATCAGATCTTACTCAATTTGAAAAGTTTATTGATAAACTATATTCTGTTAATGTGGCAGAGTTGAAAATAGTTGAGAACTTTGATTTTGGTGGATGGTATGATAAAGATGATTCTGCTAGTGCTTATGAATCTGAAGATACTTTATCCATTTTAAATAATTATATTGAGGAAGCAGAAATATCTTTAGACAAATCTATTGTTAGAAAAATGGTAGATGAAATATACCAAGAAGCTTGCGAAATAACCTGATGTATATTATAACAGTAAAAGGCAAGGAGAAGGAAGGTGCTTATTCTGTGGTTGATGAAGACCAAGAACAGGTTCTTTATATTTTTGTAAATGAAGATGATGCAACAAGATATTCTTTACAGTTAGAAGAATTGGATTATCCTAAAATGAAAGTTTTGGAAATTGAAGATGATTTAATGATTAAAACCTGTGAAATACATGGACACAGATATACTATCATTACACCCAATGATATCGTAGTTCCACCTGATCAAAATACTAAGCATGATTACATTTAAGAAGATAAGTTGGAAAAATTTTCTAAGTACTGGTAATCATCCTATAGAAGTTAAGTTGGATGAGAGGTCTACTACTCTTATAGTGGGTCAGAATGGAGCAGGAAAGTCTACTATTCTAGATGCATTGACTTTTGTTTTATATGGAAAGTCTTTTAGGAAGATTAATAAGAGTCAACTTATCAATACTACTAATGAGAAAAATTGTGAGGTTAATATTGAGTTCTCAGTTAATTCTACTGATTGGAAAATATTAAGGGGTATTAAACCAAATATATTTAAAATTTTTAAGAATGGGGAAGAGTTAAATCAATCTTCTCATGCGGGAGATCAGCAGAAGTGGTTGGAACAGAATGTTCTTAAGATGAACTATAAGTCTTTCACTCAAATTGTTATTTTGGGTTCTAGTACATTTGTTCCCTTTATGCAGCTAAATGGTTCTAGTAGAAGAGAGGTAGTAGAAGATTTATTAGATATTAAAATCTTTTCATCTATGAATAATCTTATAAAAGAAAAGATTCGTTTTGTGAGAGAAGAGGTAAGAACATTTGAGTTGAAGAAAGAATCTCTTAAAGATAAGGCGGAGATGCAAAGTCAATTTATAGAAGAGATTGAGAATAGAGGTAAGGAGAATATAAAGGATAAAGAAGGTAAGATTAAAGAATTGACAATTGAAGTTGATACACATCTAGAGCATAATCAACTTAAAGAATCTAATATGTCTGATTTGATTAAGGAGCAGGAAGAGGTTGCAGGTTCTGGTGAAAAGTTAAAGAAACTAAACAATTTGAAGGGTAAAATTACTCAAAAAGTAGCTACAATTACTAAGGAACATAAGTTTTTCACAGACAATACTATTTGCCCAACCTGTACACAATCTATAGAAGAAGAGTTCCGTGTAAATAGAATTGATGAAGCTCAATCTAAAGCAAAGGAGTTGCAATCTGGTTATAAAGAACTAGAACAAGCAATTAAAACAGAGGAAGACCGAGAGCTTCAATTTACAAATTTATCTAAGGAGATTACTCAACTAACGCATGGCATTTCTAAAAACAATACTCGCATTTCTGGGTGTCAACGACAAATCAGAGATCTGGAATCGGAAGTTCAGAAACTTACCACACAACTTGCAAATAGAAATACTGAGCATGACAAGTTAGAAGAGTTTAGGAGTAGTCTTCAGAATACATATGAAAACCTTGCTGAAAAGAAGGAGAAGATAACTTATTACGATTTCACTTATGGTCTTCTTAAAGATGGTGGAGTGAAGTCTATGATAATTAAGAAATATCTTCCTTTGATCAATCAGCAGGTTAATAAGTACTTGCAGATGATGGATTTTTACATCAACTTCAAGTTGGATGAAGAATTTAATGAAACCATAGAGTCCCCTATCCATGAGGACTTTTCTTACGCCTCATTTAGTGAGGGTGAGAAAATGAGAATTGACTTAGCACTTTTATTCACTTGGAGAGAAGTAGCAAGGTTTAAGAATTCAGTCAATACAAATCTTTTAATTATGGATGAAGTTTTTGATAGTTCTCTTGATGGTTTTGGAACAGAAGAATTTTTGAAGATTATTAAGTATGTAATTCAGGATGCCAATATCTTTGTTATATCCCATAAGACTGGTATGGATGAAAGGTTTGAGAATGTAATTAAATTTGATAAGGTCAAGGGGTTCTCTAGTATGCTATTATAGATATAGTGTAGTGAGGATAGGACAATGAGAGTCCCTAATTGGATCCACCACTCCAAGAAGGAGCAGAAAAGGAAACTTAGACCCCAGGCTCTAAGACAAGCAAAGGTCAGGAGACAAGCACTTAAGAGGAAACTCAAAGGTGCTTTTTTTGTATAAATACCTCAGTTTGTCAAGAAATAAAATGACTGCTCTGATTGACCCTAAAAAATATAGTGAGACAGTTGACCTATTGAGGTCATTTTTTTTGTCTAAAAATTTTTTAGAAGTCCATACTCAGAATAGACTGAGCATCCTTGCTGCTTGTGAAGATCCAGAAACAGTAGCAACCTATGAATATAATGGTCAAGTTTGGCCACTACCACAGACAGGTCAAATGTGGTTGGAATATGAATTACTTTCTAATCCTTCAGTAGAAGGATTTTTTTGTGTCTCAACTTCTTATAGGGCAGAACCTAACCCTGTAGAAGGAAGACATGAAACTATCTTCCCAATGTTTGAGTTTGAGATGAAGGGAGGTGTTGATGACCTGAAGGAAATGGAACAGGAATTGTGTGAGTATCTGGGACTTCCATTAACAAAGGGTAGTATTAGAACATATAAAGAATGGACTGATACTTATGACACAGAGGAACTTGATCATGAACATGAAAAGTTTATTGGTCTTGGTATGATTACTAAGTTCCCTGAGTGGACATCACCTTTCTGGAACATGGCAAGAAATGCTGATGATACTAGTAAGAAGATTGATGTTATTATTGGTGGTATGGAAACCATTGGTAGTGCAGAACGCAGTACTGATAAGGAACAGATGCGTGATACATTCCATACTATTTCTAATGGTGAATATGCTGAACTACTCTACAAATTATTTGGTAAGGAAAGAGTAGAAAAAGAACTAGAAGAGTTCCTTGAATTTGATTTCTTTCCTAGAAGTGGGGGTGGAATCGGTATGCAACGTCTAATGACAGCCCTTTCATAGGGCTTTCAATGTGAGGTGACGAAACTGGTAAACGTGGTAGCCTGTTTAGCTACTGTTCCTGGCGGGACTTGATGGTTCGACTCCATCCCTCACAGTTTAAAAGAATATTTAGGTATAAGCTCGTAGGCAATAATATTTGTGAATTATATTTGAAATATTTTGATTTCCTGACTAAATAATAGTACAGTTTAGGAGGTGGACTTATGCACAACCTAGTATCACATAATGAGTTAGCCACATGGAAGTGGGACGAAAAAGACACAGCCGATGAGAGATATGATCAAGTGTCCGATTACTTCCAGTGTATAGCAGAAAGTGGGATAACCGATCACGCTGCAAAAAGATTTTGCAGACACATCCTAACTGCTTGACCCCTCTAGATGGAGAAAACCCAAGACCAAAATCCCCGCTGAAAGGCGGGGATTGGTTCGTGGACAGTTTACAAAGTGTGTACTAACCGCCCATAAGAGGCGGTTTTCTTGTATGATAGGTATATCAAAGCAAAACACTATGACAGTCAACTATGAAATCAAGTCACAACTTGCCAAGTTGTTGGCTACTGAGGACTTGGTTGTAGAGAATAGAGATGTAGATACTGCTCAGTTTAATGTAGGCACTAGAGTTCTGACTCTTCCTTTATGGAAGCGTGCTAGTAATACTGTATATGATCTTTTGGTTGGTCATGAGGTAGGACATGCACTCTTTACACCTGATGAGGATTGGACAAAGAAGATTGATGTTCCTCAACAGTTTGTTAATGTCTGTGAGGATGCTAGGATAGAGAAATTAATGAAGAGAAAGTATCCTGGTCTTGCCAAGACTTTCTATAATGGGTATAATGAACTTAATGATCAAGATTTCTTTGAGTTAGATGGTGAAGATATTTCTACTTTTAATCTTGCTGATAGGGCTAATTTATATTTCAAGAGTTGTAACTTCATTCCTATCTCTTTTTCAACTCCTGAAAAACAGATTATCGATTTAATTTCTAAAAGTGAAACGTTTAATGACACCCTATCCGCAGCAGAAGCGTTATATTCTTTCTGCAAGCAGGAACAGGAAAGACAAGAACAGCAGCATCGTGAAGAAGTCGGTATTCAACAAGAGCTTGACTTGGGTGATCAAGATTCTGGGATGGACTTGTCTGGGGATGATAGTAGCCCTAGCGATTCCGATACTGGGGATAATGATAACACTGACGTGGAAGTTCCTAATTCTGTTAGTGATGGGATTCCTAGCAACCCTGCTCCTCTAGATCCTCTAGAAGTTCAGACTGATACTACTCTCAATGAAAAATTATCTGAATTTAATGAAACTAATAGTAGTCGTCGTATAGATAATGTATATTGTGAAATACCTAAGATTGATATAGATAAGGTTATTATTGATAATGAAAGAGTTCATAATGAATTAGATGAGTTTTTCAATAATGTACAGAATGATGATGAAGATTTAAATAATTATGATGGTGTAGATGATCAATATAGATCTTTTAAGAAGTCTGCTCAAAAGGAGGTAAGTTATCTTGTTAAAGAATTTGAATGTAGGAAGGCAGCTGATAATTATGCTCGTTCTTCTACAAGTCGCACTGGGATTCTCGATACAAAGAAGCTTCATCAATATAAATTCAGTGAGGACATTTTTAGAAGAATTGGTATCGTTCCTGATGGGAAAAACCACGGACTAATCTTTATTCTTGATTGGTCTGGATCTATGAGCAGTTGTTTGACTTCAACTATCAAGCAGCTTTATAATTTAATTTGGTTTTGCCAGAAGGTACAGATACCTTTTGAGGTGTATGCTTTAAGTAATGCTTATTATTTTTATGATCACACACTTATCCCACCAAATTTTGTAGAGGCTAAAGAAAATGATTTTCATATTGAGGAGGCATTTACTCTTTTAAATTTCTTAAGTAGTAAAGTAAATAAAGCAAAGTTGGAAAAGGATTTACTTAATATTTGGAGATTAGCTTCTGCTTTAGATTATGGTTCTAGATTTAATCATAGTATTACTGCTCCCAATTCTTATTCACTTGGTGGAACACCATTGAATGAAACTATTGTGGCTCTTCATCAGATTATTCCTCAGTTTAAACAACAACATAAACTTCAGAAAGTACAGTGTGTTATTTTGACTGATGGAGAAGCAGGTCATCTTCCTGTTTATAGACCTTATACTGATTATCGTGATGATGAAATTAAGATGGGAACTAGACATGTTCATCCTGAAACTTCTTTCTTACGTAATCGTAAGACGGGTCATGTTTATAAAATACCATATGAGTATCATAAATTTACTGAAATTCTTTTGAGGGATTTAAAAACAATGTATCCTGATGTTAATTTAATTGGTATTCGTGTTACTTCTGCTAGAGAATTTAGTAATTTTCTTAGGAAGTATGGAGTGAGGGGAGAAGAAGTTTACAAAAAAGCAAGAAAAGATAAAACTTATTCACTTAAGGATTGCGGTTATGACACTTACTTTGCTATAATAGATTCAGCATTGTCTAATGATGGTGAATTTGAAGTACAAGAGGATGCAACTAAGGCACAAATTAAGCGTGCTTTTGTTAAGTCTCTTAAAGCTAAGAAACTAAATAAAAAAGTTCTTGGTGAATTCGTAGAACTGGTGGCTTAATCATGGTAGCAGAATGGATATCAGAGATTCCAAATTGGGAACAAAAATATAAACAGTTGATGAAGGAGGAGGCTTGTCTTCTAACTAAAAGACAGCTAGAACTTCTTGATGGGGCTGAGATTAAGTCCCATGAGGGTATGGTTTTTGGTCAAATGTACGCTGATTGGAAAAGGAGGAAGGGGTATGAATAAGACTTATGATGACTCCAATTGGAGAGAAGAATACAAAGCATATACAAGTAGCAAGCATGAGTTAGAATTGCTTGAGAATGGACCTAAGAGTTTATCTCAGTCATGGTATATGAATGCGTTGTATCAAAAGTGGAAAAAGATTAAGGGGTATAAAGATCCTGAACCACCTGATTGTTCATCATCACTTAAGGAATGGGAACAGAGTATAAAAAAATATACAGATATGCCACCAGAGGCATTCGGGCCAGGTAGTCCTTTATCAAATCAAGCAGGAGATGGAAGGCGTTAATGAGTTACGTTTTTGATGTAGATGGAACTTTGACTCCTAGTAGGAAACAAATAGATCCAGATTTTTTATCTTTTATGCTTGATTTTTCTGACAAGCATAATGTATATTTTGTGACGGGTAGTGATAGAGAAAAGACTATAGAGCAGGTAGGATTAGATTTATATTATAGTGCTAAAAGAGTTTATAATTGTTCTGGTTCTGATGTTTATGAAAAGGATGTAAATGTTTACAGGGATACTTGGGAATTACCTAAGGAAGTAGAAATGCATTTAAATGATGAATTGAATTTTAGTAAGTTTCCTTTACGTAATGGAAATCATATTGAAAGAAGACCTGGTACAGTGAATTTTAGTATTCTTGGTAGAGATTTAGATCCCATGAAGGGTAGAGAAGAGTATATTAGTTGGGATAAAGTCAATCAGGAAAGAGATTATATAGCAAGAAGACTCAGACATAGTTTTCCTAATTTATATGTTGCTCTTGGTGGTCAGACGGGTCTTGATATAGCACCTATGGGAGGAGGAAAAGAACAGATTATTAGAGACTTTGAAGGAGGAGTAAAGTTTTATGGTGATAGGATGGATAAAGGTGGTAATGATCATTCTTTGGCAATAGCAATAAGAGATAATAAATTGGGAGAAACATTTCATGTATATGATTACCACCATACTTGGGAATTGTTGGAGTATGAAATCAGTTCAGAAAGTGGCACATCTGATGGTAAAAAGTCCTCCTAGAAGCTCTACAATAAGAGCAAATGAAAAACCTTTAGATTATGGCACTTAATGTTGAATCACTTGTCACTTCACTTTCTTCTCTTTATGGTGAAGAAGTAGTTGCAGCTGATATTAGGGCATGGTGTGCAATGAATAATGTTCACTATCACACCGTAACAAGCAAGATAGGTCAATATAAAGTTGGACGTGGTAAGTGGAATTTGAAAGTAACTCCTAAAGAAGTAAATAGTATTGAAAAAGCATATGAAGCACCTGCTGCTATTCCTCATGTAGAGCAGAATCTTACACCAGAGAAGGATGATACTTTTGTTAAGTTTGGTCCTTTCACTGATCTTAAAAAGATTATACAGTCTAAACAGTTTTATCCAACATTTCTTACTGGATTGTCTGGTAATGGTAAGACCTTCTCTGTAGAGCAAGCATGTGCTCAACTTAAAAGGGAATTAATTCGTGTTAACATTACAATAGAAACAGATGAGGACGATCTTATTGGTGGGTTTCGCCTTGTTAATGGCGAAACGGTATGGCACAATGGTCCAGTCATCGAAGCACTTGAAAAAGGAGCAATCTTACTTTTGGATGAAGTGGACCTTGCATCTAATAAAATACTTTGTTTACAGCCCATCTTAGAAGGTAAAGGGATCTTTCTTAAGAAGATAGGACAATTTGTAAATCCTGCTCAAGGGTTTAATGTAATTGCTACTGCAAACACCAAAGGAAAAGGATCTGATGATGGTAGGTTTATTGGTACTAATGTACTTAATGAAGCATTCCTTGAAAGATTCCCTGTAACTTTTGAGCAAGAGTATCCAGCACCTTCTGTAGAGAAAAGAATATTGGGTGGCATTGCTGCTAATCTAGGTATTACTGATACAAACTTTATAGCAAAACTGGTAGATTGGGGTGACATCATCCGTAAAACATTCTATGATGGTGGTATCGAAGATATCATCAGTACTAGAAGATTGGTTCATATTGTACGTGCTTACAGTATCTTTAATGATAAGATGAAAGCAATTCAAGTTTGTGTAAACAGATTTGATGATGAAACTAAGCAATCATTTTTGGAACTTTATGATAAAGTAGATGTTGATTTTAATCTAATAGTTGACCAAGAGGAAAAAAGTTGATATAATTTAAGAAAGATATGAATTGTGTATGGCGGATAAAGAACTCAAAGATATTGAGTTGTCTGGTGGCTTTGAATGGACTCCTGGGAGTCCTTGGCCACCAAAGGTAGAACATTCTGATTATTATTATGATTACACACGTAATGATCCTGATATGGAAAATCCCTTTACTGATCCAAAAGATAGAGAGAGGGCATTTAAAGTGACAGGAAATTGGGAAGAAAGAACCAAGTGGATCTATACATCACCTGATGGTGGTAAAACTGTGTATAGACATGTATTAGGAAAGGATCCAAATACAAGGGAATTAATTGAGACTGATAATGGAGAACCATTTAAACAAGAGTTCTTAGCTGATAATGATGATCAAGCTGCTCATCATTTTTCTTCTGATAAGGAATATTCTATTAATAAAACAACTTATAAAAAATATGAAGAAGATAAAGGAATTAAAGATCTTCAAGATTATGTCACTTCAACATACAATGGACACTATACTTCCAAGGGATCCAACGTCCAGACACTTGATCTTATCCAATCCGTTGGTGATGCAGAATCTTTCTGTCGTTCTAATGCAATCAAGTATTTGAGTCGATATGATAAGAAGGGACAAGGAAAACGTGATATACTAAAGGCAATGCATTATTGCTTACTCTTATATTATTTCAGTGGACACACTCAAGACGATGACACTATCACCCGTGGTTATGAAACTTTCTGACAAAACAATCAATCTTCTAAAAAACTTCTCTACTATTAACCAATCTATTCTCTTTAAGAATGGAAATAGATTGCGTACTATTAGTGTTATGAAGAATATTCTTGCAGAAGCAACTATTGAAGAAGAGATCCCTAAAGACTTTGGAATCTATGATCTCAATCAATTTCTTAATGGACTTGCTTTACATCAGACTCCTGATTTGGATTATAGTAAAGGTGAGAATTATGTTGTAATTAAGGAAGGTAAAATGAGGTCTAGATACTTCTTTGCTGATCCTACAGTTATAGTATCTCCACCAGATAAACCAATTGAACTTCCTAGTGAAGATGTTTCCTTTGTTCTTTCTGGGCAACAATTAGAGAAGTTGAAGAAAGCAGCATCTGTTTATCAATTACCTGATGTTTCTGTAATTGGAGAAGATGGTGTAGTTAAACTGGTTGCTAGAGATAAGAAGAATGACACTTCTAATAATTTCTCTATTGTAGTTGGTGAAACTGATAAGCAATTTGTCTTTAACTTTAAAGAGGAAAATCTTAAGATTATTCCTGGTACATATGATATAGTTGTTTCATCTAAACTTTTGTCAAGATTTACTAGTCAGAATTATGATCTGACTTATTATATTGCTTTAGAACCTGATTCTACATTTGATGATGCGTGATGAATTCTTATGGGTTGAAAAATATAGACCCAAGAAAATTGAAGATTGTATTTTACCTAAAGGTACTAAGGATACTTTCCAGCAATTCGTAAATAGAGGAGAGATACCTAATTTATTACTTGCTGGTCCTGCAGGGTGTGGGAAGACCACAGTGGCTAAGGCACTCTGTCACGAACTAGGTGTAGACTATTATGTTATCAACGGATCCGATGAAGGTAGATTCTTGGATACCGTCCGAACTAACGCCAAGAATTTCGCCTCCACGGTATCCTTATCATCAGAA
>VTLG01013337.1_pt1 | contig 17821 bp, 5 predicted proteins | sample 4694571 | NCBI WGS metagenome assembly VTLG01 (sample SAMN12604809, study PRJNA352737) | marine metagenome | biome: ENVO:00000447; feature: ENVO:00000209|ENVO:00000569|ENVO:01000036; material: ENVO:00002151; isolation source: viral sequences binned using virsorter ... | reverse complement strand
AATCAGTAGAAGGAGTATTACCTTCCTGAGTAGTTTGTCCTGGAAGATAGATTCCTTTATTTCCCTTTCTATCATTCAAAGACTCTTTTGGAGTCAATGTAAAAGGTTTTACATAATAATTACCCGATTCATCAAATGTTCTTTTCGCTAAAGCATCTCTGACTAATGAATATTGAGAATCGTCATGAAAATATTGCTTCTGGCCATCCACCAGACGCATAATTTCAACAAAATTCTCATCATTTAATTCATCAAGTTCTTTCTTAGCTAAAACTGCAGATATTTTTAATCTATCTGCACCAGGAGCAGAATAGTTACTAAATCCCTGAGCATTATCATATAGAGATTCGTCTGCTCCAGCAGTAATAATTTCTTCAACTACACTCAATCCAACTCTATAAGAAGGAGTATTTGAATACTGATCAAGAATAAGTGTCTGTTTTGCAACTCTTACAAAGTTTCCGCGAAGAAAATATACACCTTCTGTAATCTGTACAGCACTACCTGTAGAAGTAGCACTTGCAGGAATAGCAGTAGCAAAACCTTCGTTTGTTGATATAACAGTATTTGCGTAAGTAATCGAAGATAGAGTTAAAAGAGTCTCTCCATCTTGAAATGTTTTACCAGCAAAAGTTGTAGAAGATTTTTCGTACTGAACATAAAAAGTTAAATTACCACTATCTGCCTCACCTTCAGTAACATAATTAACAATTTTACCAGTAACTCCAGAAATTTCTCCTTTAATCCTTTTACCGATTAATTTCTCAGCATAAAAAGATACAGGAATACCAAAATATGCCGCTTCAACTTGAACAGCATAATAATCAGATTGATACGAAAGTTGTCCAGGGATTACTTTAGAACCCTCCCTGAACATATGATCTCCAAATTGCTCTAACTGATTCTGGAGAATAGATTGTAGAGTCGTTAATTCCCTAGCCTGAACTGGATAAGCAGGCTTAAATAGCACCTTATGAAAGTCGTTAGATGCACTAAAATCGTCAAAGTACGGCGATACGTTTAAATTCGTTTGTTGTGGCATCGATTTAGAACTCTACAATAATTTTGATGTCTTCTTTCTGATTAGTGGATCTAGTAATAGATGCCCTATTATCAACGTATATAACCTCACCAGAATATTTTTTGACTTCTGGTGGAGCAACACCATTTGAGAAGGTTTGTCCCAAGTTATACGTCTTATTATTTATTACGGTGGTTATACCGCTATAGTCCATATCTATCTGCAAATCAACCGATCCACCACTAACTATAGTGGTTCCTCCAGTTGCTACAGTAGAAGCAAAATCATATAATTCAAATCCATAATCTGGATTTGTTTTTGCTATACCAGCAGTAGTAAATCCAGCAAGAGAACTAGATTGCCAGTACTTCAATACTCTTGTATTTGCATCCCAAGAAACAACCTGGCCAACAGCAGTTGAACCAACACCTACAGTTTGACGTACTCTAGCATCAGCAGTAAATGTTGCTGCAGTTACACCAGCACCAGTTAATCTCAAAGCATATACTGCACTCGCCTGAGTTGATGCGAGTATAGAAGAAGAAGCAGTTTCTTCTGGATTCTTAATAAGTCCAACTCTTGAAAACTGGTTACCAGTTACAAAGTCGGGGTTAGAATCATCATTCTCAATACGAGAATAAACTAAAACTCTAGTTGCACCCAATTCACGATAAATGTCAGCACCATGTCCACCTTGAGGAGGAATTATTACCTTAAAAGTAGCATCAGTACTACCAGATGTGTTGGTAACACCACCTGCTGTTAAATCAACAGTACCGTAAGTATAACCATTACCACCTTGAGTAACACTAATAGATTCTACCTGTCCAGAAGTATTAATTGTTACAGAACACTTAGCACCATTACCATTTCCATTAATAGGAACATTGGTATAAGTAGCAGCATTACCATAACCAGCACCTCTGTTAGTAATAACAACACTCTTTAAGAGGTTACCAGAAAGAGCAGCATTACCTCTTACCGAAGTAATATTTGCATCTGTAGTGGTTTCCCAATCATCAGGAACTGGGATAAAATTAGTTGATTCAAATTTAACAAGATCTCCTGGGTTAATAGTATAGAGATACTTCCAAAGATAACCATCACCACTAGTACCAGCAGCTTTTGGTTCCAAATCTGTGTGAAGAGGTTCATCAAGAGATGGTTTACCTAGTAAGTTGTCTGGGTCATAACCATTAGCGATACAAATATACACTCTGTAATCACTATTCATCACATAATAATTTGCACCATATAAGTTAGATGCACCAGTTTGTCCTGCAGTATTAGATCTACTATAATCGTCTCGATAATAATCGTAAGTAGTACCTGAAGTCCACTGAAGTTTTCTTATAACTCTCTTTACATCACCAGCATTTATTTTCTTCAATGCAATCATTGTATCCCAATACCTATCTTCCTCTAAGAAGGAATCAATAGGATCAGGAACATTACTATCCCAATCTGATTGAACATCAGTTGCATTAGGCAAATTAATAAAACTATAATAACTATTAGTAGTCGTCTTGATGCCTGCCGCAAAGTTAGCAGCATTCAAGACCCTCAATTGATCTGTTATAATAGCAGACATTTTTAGACTTTTTTCTTTATTTAGTAGGAACGTTTAATGTTTTTCAATCTCCGAATTACAGGAGCAGTTGATAGTCCTGTAATACCGTTAGAGGATACAATATTAAATGCATGAGGATCACTATCTCTAGTAACTCCAGTTAATTTACCAAAACTATAATTACCAAAGTAGTTATTCATCAATGGAGTTGCAAACCCTTCTGATGAAGAAACACTAACTGTAACTCTTTGTACTCCAGTTGTACCAATACCAATTACAACACTCTCTCCATATTCAACTGCTTGACAGCGATATATGTTATCTAGATGAGTAGTACCAACACCAACTGCACTTGTACCTTCAGCATCCTCATAGGATGTTACACCAGCACCAACACTAGTATTGTGTAAGTAGAAGAAATCACCTACTTCTATTTGAGGAAGAGTGATACCAGTACCAACACGTACTGGATCCCTCATAAGCATATCAGTGAACAAATCAAGTATAAGTCCTGTTTTAGCAGTACCAACTGTTGTTGCAGTAACACCAGCAATAATACCAAAATCACCCGTTAATACTGGCGTACCGAGTGTATCGGCAACTCCAGTTGGTTGTCCAATAAGAACCATTGGAATGGATGTATTAGTATAACCACTACCAGCATTGGTAACAGTTAACTCAGTTATTGTTCCAGCAGCACTTACTGTTGCAGTAGCAGCACCACTTACTGTTACTCCAGAATAAGTACTGATAGAAACAGTTGGAGCAGCAGTATACCCAAGGCCTGTGCTATTCAATGATAGACTAATGGTTCCTGTGTCTGAAACAATTGCTGTAGCACCAGCAGCAACTTTAGGAGTATTCTCATCGCTAATAACAAGATTTAAATCAGCACCACTGTATGCTTCTTGCTTATCATCAAACAATGGACGTACACTTTGAACAAAAATGGTAGTTGAACCAATACCAACATTTTGAATAATACGAGTTACTGGAGTAATAGCAGACTCATTAATTATTCTTCCTTTAGAAACATATACACCATCAACAACAATATCATCCTTTTGCTTACTCCATGTCAGAGCACGTTCTAATGCTGTATCAGTAGTTATTCCAGGGCCAAAGTACTGAATAGTGTTAAAAGTATCAGATGTTTTAATACCACTAACAATACGATTTGTTTGATCTAATCCAAATGTAGACGACTTAGTAGCATCATCACGAAGACGTACTTTATCACCAACCTTAATAGTTTCGATAACATCAACAAATACTGAGTCAGTTATAGAACCCTTGAAGTAATATATCTTCAATATATCACCTGATTTAGGTGCTTCGAAGAAGTCAATAACACTACCGCCCTTGAATTCGAAGGAAACTCCAGGATCCTGAAGAATATCGTTAATAAAGATAATCAAGTTATCCTGAATTCTAATTGGTGAACCCTTAGCAGAACGAAGTGATACTGTGTTACCTGACTTAGTAATACTAAATGATTTCTTCACTCCATCAAAGAATGGACTGAAATCATCAAGAACTTCTAATTGTCCAAATGTCCAACCAGTAAACTTATCATCATGAACAGATTCAACAATAACTTGGAAATCCTTAAAGTTTGCAGGAGTTCCTGTTGTTGGAATACCAGTAAATGATGCTGTATTTGCAGGGACTGTTAAAACATCACCAATTGCATAATTACGTCCTGTATTAACAATAGTGAAGTTAGTTACACTATTTCCTAATCCAACTGTTATATCAACAGTAGCATCTACACCGCTAGTGGTAGATCCTCCTGCGGCCACTAGAGGTATATTTTCATATCCTGTAGGAGCATCAATAAAGACTTTAGGTACATCTGTAAATGTATATCCAGTGCCAGGAGAAGTTACATTAATACTTGTAATATATCCAGCATCAACAATAGCAGTACCTATTGAAACAATATTTGGATAACCAGTAGCACCAGAAGTACCAACCCCTACGTATACTGTCTGAATACCAATCCTATAACCACTACCACTGTTTGCAATGGATACAGAGGAAACTGTACCAGTATCAGAGATGACAGCAGTACCACCAGCAGCAACAAGTGGTTGATATCCCATTCCTTCAGAAGAACCAACATTAACAAGAACACCACCTCTTGGAAGTGTACCAACGTTCAAATCTGCGCTTACTGAAGAAGCAGTACCAGTAAATGTAACTTTTGTAGTTGTAGCATCTTCTGCTAAGTTATAATCAACACCTGGACCTTGGAATATTTCATTTAGAAGAAGTACACCATTGTTAGTAGAGAAACCAACAACATTAGACTCATCTTGAGTCATTGTAAAGGTATTAGCAATACCAGTAAAATCCTTAGAAAGTGAATCAAACAGATAGTTGTTTTCATAAGCAACACTATCATCTGCTTCTGCAGTTCTAATAAAGACTCTTCCTTGGAAGGTAGAACGTGTTGTTAGTCCAGCATAACCTTCTTCACCATAAGGAGGTTCAACAAAGTTGAGTGAATTGCCAAGAATAGTATAATTTCCATCATACTTAGTAATAACAGCACCAGAAGTATGAATACCACCAACACTTCCCAACCATGCTCTATCAACAAGTAACTGATCAGAAAGTACATAACCAGTTGACTTAACCCTCATATATTCATCATCAATCTTAATTAGATCACCACCAACCATAGATCCAATACCAGTAATACGAGCATTAACTTGAGTTGCACTCATAGTACTTGTTAATCCAACAGTAACACCAGTAGATACAATAGGTGATTGAAGGTTATTATCAAGAGCAATTAAGGCCTTAGTATCTTGCTTATCTTGTGTAAATGCATGAGATACACCTGCACCAGCAGCAGTGAAATCTAATGTTGTTGGAGGTGTTGCAAGAGCATCAGATGCAGTAGGAGAAATCCTGAACTTATCTTCACTGAGTTTTACAGCATATACGGTAGAAGGAATAGCACCACCAGATGTTTGAATACCAGTTCCATCATTCTTATAAGTTAACTTCTCTCCAGTAATTAAGAAGTGATCTGCAAACTGTAAAGTATTAGCATTTATATCAACAACTGTTGTATCATCATCAGGAGACCAGAATTTCTCAAAGATTGGTCTGTTTCTATGAGTAAGATCAAAATTCCGTTTAACAACAGCAAGAGTACCAGTGTAAACACCTTCTCCATTACGTAGTTGTCCGACTGAACTACCATCTCCAATTCCGATAGTGTTAATACCAACCCCAGTCCTTTGATTCTCTACTGCTTGTCCAAATACTCTAACCTTAGTAGCAATATTAGCATTAGGTGTAAAGTATAAGCAGAAATCAGTACCAGAGAATCCAGCACCAACTGTACCTAATCCAGTAACCATAGATCCAGTAGGAGAATCGTATGAAAGTACATTTCCATACTCTGCTTCATACATCTCTGTTACTAATCCATCAGATGCTTGAATGGTAAGTAATTCTTTTAATTCTGTCTTACTATTTGTTGTATCTTCTATAGAAACAAACCAATAAGAACCTTCATACTCATCACTAGTAAATCCACAAACCTTATTTTCACCAGGAGTAGCAGAAGCAGTAATAGATGTATAGAAAGAACCCATCATTGACTCTACCATAGTAGTAGTGCCAACACCAGTTGCAGTCTTACTTAAATCATAATCAATAACTTTAACAGCACAATTAGTGCTAACACCTGCTGCAGGATAGAAATTGAGGTTAGTTAATCCACTTGTTTGAACACCAAAGGTTCCAATAAATCCACCAGTAGATAAAGTACCATATTCAACCATTCCAGTAGAAGCATCAGTTGCACCAGGAATAACATTAACTTCTGTTATTTGATGAGTGCTAATTCCTTCTGTGGTTTGCATTACCTCAACAATCAACTTATTACCAGCAGAATTAGTAGGATTTGCTTGCCAAATCGTAGTTCCAGCACCAATAGCAGTTGTAGTAGTAAATCCAGAAATTGTAACTAAATCACCTATGGATGTTGATCCAGTACCAGTTATACCACCTGTTTGGATACCAGGCATATTATTAAAGTCAACAGATATGAAATCTATAACATAATTGTTTAATTCATACTTAGTAGGATAGAAATCAAAGTTTGCATAAGCACCACTAAATCCATAATCAAAAGAACCTAATATTCCTTGACTATCAACACTGTATTGATTGATCCATGCATTAGAACCATCTGTTACAACATTAAAGATACCACACTGATTTTCTGCAGTATAACGAGTATCTTTTACATTATAGAAGTACCTATGACTTGTAAATTGATCCTTTGTAACAAAATCAAACTTCTGGAATGGGTCAGTTCTAGGCTTACTGTTGAATAAGTCACCAACATCATCTATTGACAGAACTCGGTTAGTTCTTGCTTCTTCATAATCAGTAAGAATCTTATTCTCAAGAACTATATCTTTAGAAACAGTTATTTGATTTTCAGTACTAATTCCAGCAACTTCAACAGTCAATTCTGTAGCATTATCAAAATCAAGTCTTGTGTCAACATCAGAAGTTGAAATTAAATCAACTTTGATTGAAACTTCCTGCCCACCAGCAGCATTTGCTGCAGCAGCACCAAGTCCAGGATTAGGGAATCCAACACCACCAGTTCCATAAGAACCATCACCTTGCTCATCAGCACTTCCAGGCCTTCCATCAAAAGATTCAAGTTCCATATCAGAGAACTTCTTGAATCCACTGGTATGAGTAACCTCACCAACTACATCTTTCCAACTCTTATATTGAATTGGTGATTTAACTGAATAAGCAAATGCTTGATAATAGTCATTATCATGAATTCTTTGTCTAGAATCATTTAAGAATCCAGTTACTTCCTGGAATCCTTGTTTTTGTTCTACAAGAGGTCCAACATCAAAAGTAGAATCAAATCTCTCAATTGATTGAACAAATCCAACCTGATTTGAAGAACTACCCTCAATTTGCCCACCAGCTTCAAATACATCACTAGTAGCAACTCTTAAAGTGTTATTATTTCTATTCCATCCAACTATAGTACCAGTTTTAGTACCAGTTAGAGTTTCTTGTGTAATTTTCTCTTTAATACTAAAATCACCTTTTCTAGTAACAGGTACAAATCCAGGGAAATGTTTTTCCGGTATTACTCGTCCAGCTGACGTATCTGGGTTAAATTCACCAGGATTATCATTTTCTAGAACAAATGTAACCTTAGGATTAGCACCACCAAGATTAGGTGTTACAGAATTAAGTGTAAAGAGGTTGTAATTGTATTCACTGGAATTATATCCAAATCCAGTAGTAGCAATACCAACACCCTCAACTAAAACCTTATCTCCAACTGAGAATGGGAAATCTTGTCCTGTAGAGAAATCTTTATCTAATGTAAGTTCTACAGTTGCATTAGAGGTTGTAAATCCAACAGTTTCAATTCCAACTCCATTAGAGTTATGAATAGGTATAATAGATGGATTAGGATCTTGCAATCTCTTAGTATTCTCAACTATAATAACACTAGAAACTCCAACAGAACCACTAACCTCTGTCTTTATATCCATCTCAGTGAGAATTGTATCACTCACTCTATCTTTAACAACCAATTTAGGTGGAGTTGAATAGTTGCTACCACCAGAACTTAACCCAATATGATCTAAAGTCCTAAACCTATCAATCTTAAAGAGACTAGGTAATGCACCAGTTGGACGCATTGTTTTGTCATATGGGAATTCATATCCAGGATTATCAATCTTAGTTGTTTTAACTTGTCCTATAGAATCACTTTCAGCTCTTAAAATGCAACCATTACCATAAGTTGTTGCAGCAGTACCAGTATAATTCCTACTTACTGTACTAATACCAGGAATAGTATGATAACCAAATCCTTTGTTAGTAATCTTAATATCTGCTATTGGGCCTAAAGCACCAGAAGAATTTGTCTCATATGACATCTTAGATGTCACATTAGTATATTCTGTACTTTCTGGTTCATTTGGTACATTAAAACTGAATGTAGTTGAACCAATAGAAGAAGTTTTAAATGAACCATTATAAAGAGAATCAACTAATCTAATAGTACTATAATTCTTAACAGTCTTATCTGTAATAATCTCAGACTGAACCGTAGTAATTCTATTTGGATTAACTGGTGTTAACTTATAATAAAGTAATTCTGGAGTCTTAGCATTAGTTTGTAAGAATACTCTACCACCAGTAATACCAACAGAACCACTATTAGTAACATCAAATTGATCTGCAGTTGCAGTTAGGTACTCATGTTTGAATGCATTATCTCTAAAGAAATCTACTGAGAATGCTGAATAAGTTGTACCACCAGAAACATTTGCTAAAGAACTATCAGCAACATTAAATTCTAATTTTTGTCCTCTAGTTATTTCAATTAATGGATTGACTGGAAGTAATGAATGTACTACAGCACCACCGGTGTTACCTAAAGCAACAGCATTAGGATATTGAATATTTGCATTATAACGGTTTGAAGCTAATCTAATTCTGTCAGAATTATCTTTAATAACATAGTAACTATTATTATTAGTTAAACCAGATACAACACTAGTAGATTCGTATATAACTTGATCACCTGTATTCAATCCATGATTTGTAATTGCAATAGTATTATTAGTTGTATTAACACTATCCTGTACAAACGTTGCTAATCCAACGGTTGCCTTTCTATTATAATCACTATACTTAATATTATAAGAACTAGTAATTCCAGGCATTACATCCAAGAATATAGTATCACCAACTCCAAGTCCGTGTGCAGTAGTTGCAGTCGCTGTGACAACTACTTTTTCAAGTATACCAGTAAGTTGTACATCTGTAGTTGTTAATGAATGAGTTACTCCAGCACCAACATTATGGAAATAAAGTTGTGTAGCAGCAGTAGAAGCAACACCAACATATGTTCCTTCTGAACCAACTCCAACTGGCATTGTTGATAAACCAATCAGATTCTTACCTAACTTAATTGAATATACTTCACTTGGTAAGTTAAAGTTATTTGTACCATCAGTGGATACTGAAACAACTGTTCCACCACCAGCAGAATAAGATAAAGATTGTCCTGTTGTAAATTGATGATCTGGTAGATATATTGACCTATATGGAATAGCAATATCGGTTAATGCTAAACCAGGTGCAGTAATTGATATAGTGCTATTAATACCAACTCCATGAGTAGTTCCTACAGCAACAACTTCAGAAGGTTCAAAATAAACACTTCTTTGTAACTTAATTTCTTTATCGGTGTTTACACCAACATTAATAGTTAATCCACGTGGTTTTTCTTCAATATCGATTCCTGCAGTATATGCTGTACCTACAGTTCCACCATATTCCCTTATAACTCTAACTCTAGAATTAAAGTCGTCAATATTTAAGACAAATAATTGTTCTGTTGATATACCAATAACATCGTCTGGTTGAAGAACATTGACATCTCCATTGATTGGAATATATGTAACTATTCCAGTAGCAGCAGTATTACCAATTGCTGTAGAGAGTTTAAACATTGATGTATTAACACCAATATTATAAACACCATCAATATTTAAAATTGACTGTGAAGATATACCAGAAACACTTACATAATCGCCATTTTTAAAGTCATGTGGTGCAGGAGTCCTAGCAAGTATTTGTCTCTTATCAGTTAATACTTCAAATGTAACTCCATCTTTCTTAGTAACTGAAGAATTGAGTTTAATAATATCCTTACCTTCAATCTTCGTTACTTTTGAAGAAGCATTGAGTCCACCAGTTTCTGTATTATCAAATACTACTTTATCGCCAACTTTATAGTCATAACCACCATCTTCAATATAAACAGATTCTATTCTTCCTGTTGCAGCATAAACAACAGAAGCAAACTCATCAATTGTTTTATCAGGACGTGAAACAAACTCATAATCACTTTCTGTGAATGAAAGTTTATATGGATAGATGTTTCTTACATATCCACCCTCATCAAGATCAACTTTATCGGTAATTGAATCAGGACTGAAGTTATAAGAGTCTGGTTTAGATTTAAACGATTCTCCAATAACATATGGGAAAACTGGAGTGAAATACTTATCAAATGTTTGATCCTGCTGAGAGGAACTATCGATAGTCGCAAAGTATGCGTAAGTACCTTCTGGATAGTCAGGAGTCTTGCAGAAACGCCCGTTATACTTGTCTAAATCACCTTTATTAGTAAATGTGTAATCATTGGTAAATGAACCTAATGGCCAGTCACCAACGCTAGGTCCAAGTTGTCTAGTGGCACTAAGTTCATATCCAGGAATCATTCTCCGGATTACACCACCACTTATTGTATCAAATCCATATGGGCCATAAATTGGATTTCCATCATATGCAAATCCAAGAATTGGAGAATGATTATCTGAAACTTCCTCAGCATTCTCATATTCCAAATCATAAGTACCAAAGTCCTTAGAACCATCCAATTTCAAGGATGGAAGCATTTCTCTCAGTTTTCTAGGAGCATAGAGGTGAGTAAACTGAGAACCGTAGTTACCAGTACTATTCTCCATAAATCCATCATCAAGTTTAATTAAAGTTCGATAACGGTTAACATTATCAAGTTCCCATCTCTTAACTCTAGGATCAACTACAGGTGCTCTTCCTACGGCGTTTACAGCGGTTTCTACGCTTAAGAAAGACCTATCGGTAACAAATCCAACACCGCCACTAACAACGTTCACAGAGGTGATTACACCGTCTGTTATGACTGGTGTTAGCGTAGCAAATGTACCAATACCAGATGTAATAATTTCTGGAGGTGAATTATATCCAGAACCACCTCTAGTAACGATAACTTGCTCAATTGCACCATCTTTTACAATTGGACGAAGTTCAGCACCAGTACCAGAAAGTAAATCAATATTTGGAGCACGATTATAACTTATAATTGATGAATTACCATATCCTGTTCCATTTTGAGTTAAATCAATAGAAGTAACAGATCCTCTAACAACAGGAATCATTGTTGCGTGATAATCACCTAATGCAGTGTTAACACCAATCTCTCCACTAATAGAAACTGAAATTGGTTGATAATTGAAGATATGAGTGCCGACTCCGACTCCACTGAACCTTACGTAAGTTTCATTATCATAAGACTCTGTTAAAGTACCTCCAACACCAGCAACTGCCAATCTAAAGTTGTTATTATCAACAATAAGAACTTTATACTGTGTAGTTGTGACTAATCCACTAATTGCTGTTCCAGTAGTCGCATATGTCAATATTTCACCATCAGAATAACCATGACTCTTAATATTGATAGCATGATTAGAAGTACTGACTCCTGAAGGTATAACAGTACGTTTTTTGTTCTCATAACCACTTCCTGGGTTGGTTATGAAGATTTGATCAACTACATTCTTCTTTTCAACACTTTCAAACTTCTGAGTACCTGATCCTTTGTCGGAAAGGTCTACAGTGTTAATTCCAGCAATAGCATCATCATAATGAGAGTGTAATGTTATAGTTGTATTGTCGGAAAGTCCTACAAAGTAAACTGCACCATCTCCAAGGGTAGTAGTACCAGTTCCGACTGCTGTACCTTTGTTTTGACGATAAAAGACTCTTTCACCAGCATTAAAGAGGTGATATGTTGTAAAACCGACTGTATTGTTGGAAGTATTGATACCAACTGCAACGTCAAGAGTAGGAGCATGAACTCCTTGCCTCATTTTAGCTTCTGCAATTGCTCCAGTACCATTACCACCAGAAATCTTAATTTGAGGTTGTTCTAGGTAATCATATCCTGGATATGTAATATCAATACGCTGAAAACTACCTTTTACGTTAACATGTCCTGTTGCACCAACACCAGCAGCGTCAGTAATCAACAATTCTGGTGGATTAATGACATCATGGCCACTTCCACCCTCTGTAACAAGTATTTCTTCTAAAGGACCATAACCAATGAAATCTCTTGACTTATAGTTCGCAAGTTCAACACCATTTACAAACATACCTGTCTTTTCGCCAGGTGTAGTTGTAAATTCTTCCCCAGAAGAGTCAAATACTGGTTTTGTAAACCTTCTTACCAGTCTTTGAGAATCAATTGGTTTATTTTGTAATCTACTTGCAAAAGTATGAGTTGTAATACCAGCACTATTACCAGTTACACTAATAAATTTACCAGCATCGATGTTTGCACGAGAATATGCTAATTTAAAGGATTGATCGTCAACTTTTAACGCAAAATATGAACCTTCTGTTAAAGGACTTAATGGAAGAGTTGTTGTAGAAGTAGAAACTACACCATCAACCAAAGTAGATGATTCAGTTGTTCCTGGGATGTAATAAACTTCATCTCCAGTCTTAAAGTCATGACTTCTAGTAGTAGAAATCGTTTCACCAGCAAATGTAGCAGCAACTTTAACATCAATACCTCTTAAGTCAGCATTTAACTGTTGGTTAGCATAATAAGGTATAGAAGAAGAGGTTACATATGTTTGATGTTCAGATTCTCCTTCAATAAAATCATGTGGGGAATCTGTATGCTTTGGCCCCACCATTTTCTTGCCATTATGTGTATGATATGGACCAGCATAAGGAACACCACTAACAATACCAACTACATTTAAATCATATGCGTTAGCAACGTTAGCACTAAACTTATAAGTAGGTTGTTTAACAGCAGGAAGAACTTCTGCTCTAATAAGTTCCTTTCTTGCTTTAAATTGTCTTTCTAAATCAATAGATCCTAATCCACTAAGAATAGCAATCTTATTAGATGGAATATCAACAACAGTACCTTGAGTTTCTGCACCACTTGTTTGATTAATAAGAGTAACTAAATCACCAAGGAATAAAAGGTGTACTTCTGGACAAGTAATTTTTGTGTTACCGTTACCAATATCCTCAACAGTCTCAATATTAAACAGGTTAGTAACGTTATATACCCATTCAGTAAATGTTTTATCTTTATCTTTTAAAATACCTAAGTTTTGAACATCAATAGTATCACCAGCAACCATCTGCTTACTTGGTCCTGGAACCATGAAGTCAGAAACAATACCAGTAATTCTTACTGTAATTTTATTACCATCATTATCATATCCGTAAATACTAGAACTTAATCTTATAAGAGTATTCTTAGGAAAATCAACACTATTACCAGATAATCCTAAAAATTGGTTTGTAGTCTTACTCGTATAAGTTACAGTATAATCAATAGAATCTTTTGTAAGTATTAATGTACCTGACTCTGGGAATCCAATTGTAGAATCAACATATATGGTATTAACATCAGTAACTTCATCTGTTACTGTTCTGGTAGTAGGTGTAACACTAAACTTACCGTAGATAGAACCAGATTCGCTAATATCCTTATCAGAACCAGCATCTAGACTTATCTGATAATACTGATTACCACCTCTAGTATATCCTATTACATTAGCAATAGAACCATAAGAATAATTAAGAACTCCTGTTACAGCATCTTGATATAAAGTTTGTCCTTTAAGTTTTCTAGGATCACCATCTAAAGCAACAACAACTAAATCTTCTGTAATTCTATAATCAGCATCAGATGGTTTTATTGTCTGTTCAAATGGTTTTATAATAGATGCTTTTGAACCATATAATGCACGGAATAAAATTTCAAAAGAATCATCAGTTCCTTTTGTTATATAAAGATCTTTTGCTTGTTTTGCAAATAATGCTTGATCTAATCCAGTAACAAAACTCCTATCTTCTAATCCAGGTATATAAAGGCCTTTATACTTCCTAAAAAACTCATTAAGGAAAAGATTACTTAGATTAGTTACTTCTGCGTCATCGGCATGTGCTTCTGATGATGTAGTACTAAAAGTAAGTTTATCTTCTTCTGTACTTGTGAAAAGTGATGTGATAGCACTAAATCCACGAACACATCCAAAAAATTGTCTTTTATCTTTACTTGTATACGATATTATCTCACTACCAATTTTTAAATATCCATATCTATCAGGAAATCCTTCAGTTGAGTTTACAGCAATCGTTTTGACGTATGCATTAATTGCACCATCTAAATTTGTTGATTTAACAAGGTTCTTTTGACGAAACGAGTCATTCTTAATATATTGATCTATATTTTCAGCAAGATCAATAGGAGCACCTTGAGCTTCCTGTGATTTATAATATTGCTCTAAAAATTCTCCAAATAATGGAGATTCACTTCTAATCTGTTCCGGTATCTGTTGACTGACAACAGAATAGGTTTTAGCTCTTGTTTCTATCATTAGTACGAGTATCCGCCACTGACGTTATTAGCAGCCACCTCAGTAGAGTTAAATGATGTAGAAGTTGTATATGTGGTAGCATAAGAAGTATCAACTTCTTGTACATTAACAGCTTCAGTTCCTGTTACTGTTGTATACTGAGGAACTCCTCTAACTAGTGGAGATTCTCTATCAGTTCTTCCATTAGGGAAACTAGAACTAACAATATAGTTAGAACCAGAAATATCTTCACCAGAAGAGATAGTATCAGAAACCATCGTAACTAAACTGTTACTAGTATCTAGTTGCAAATAAAGATCCTGTAATCCGATAATATCATATGATTTAGGAGTACCACTAATTTGAATAATAGGTTGATCCGTGCCAATTACTGTAGAATTAATAATTAAGGCATTAATCAGTATTTCACCCTTAGCATAATCAATAGTACCAATATTATTCCTAATAATTGCAACTTGGTTGGAAGACAGAAGTTTAAACAGAATTACTCTTCCTGTTTTTCTGTCAGCATTTGGTATATCGGAAATATAGACAGTTCCGTTAATACCACTAACACTAAAACCAGAAGATTTGATATTATAACCATTTAATGAATTAACATTAAATGCATTACCATAACAAAGTTCATATGTTGCCAAATCTCCCAAAGCAGGCCTCATATCCCTTCTCATCGCTATTCTAGTGATGTTAGAAGTGATAGCAGAGTCTGTTTGGTCGACTAAACGTGTTGCTTTAGAGAACTTAAATCGCGCTCCAAATGTGTTCAATTCACTTGACTTAGAATAAGTATTCAAAGTCGTTGTTATCGCTGTTCTAAGCGCATTTACGCTATTCGTAGCGTTTGCATTATAATAAGCACTGGTATCCATTTCAACGAACAGATATTTAAGATCTATAAGTTGTGGAAGGATTCCAGCAACTGTATAACGCTTTAATTTGTTCTTAAGTTCAATTTTTTCAATCTGAGACAAATATTTACCATTTTTTGGTTTTATACTAATAAAGACTTTTCCAAATTGTGGAGGATCCGTATCTTCTCCTCCATAAACAGAAACTGACTCTGTATTAGCGTAAACATTAGAAATAATCGCTTTATAGTCATCTGCAGTCACTGCACGGTTCTGAGCAGAGTAAACTAAAGGTGCATATTTCTTAATTGAAGAAACTGACTCAATATCATCACCATTTCTAGCTGAATCAACAGCAGCAAGGTCTGAAATTCCCTCTGTAACGTTTACACCGGAATTATCTTCAATAGTTCCTGTGAAAGTAAAGGAATTTACGCCATTTGCGTCTTTTCCGTTTGTAGAAATGTAATTTACAGTGACAAAATTAGAATCTTCAAGTTTTTTACCAAATTTACCATCTCCAAAGATAACTTCATACTTCTCATCGGCAACTTCTTGCAAAAGGAAGATTAAAGAGGTGTTTGTAACGTCAATTATGTTGTTAGTTAACTTATAAACCGTTTTTAAGTTGGTTGAAGCACTATTTGGTGATACTGATACCTTAATTGTTGATGTATCAATGCTATCATTGGGTAAAATGAACCTTTCAATAGGAACATTGTCTCCAGACTCACGATATGTGAAAGTTTTAGTTAAATATGAACCTTCATAGATGTCAATGTCATTAAATTCAGCAATATTCTCAACAACAGGGACAGTTATGTCATTCATTATGGCAAAACTGTAATTTGATGATGAAAAAGTGTTAGAAACAGCTACAATTCCTGCTTTAAGAGTTAATGTTAATGGTTGAACAGCATAAGAAGAGGTATCAACGAAGAAACTTACCTTTGCTTTTGCTGATTTCTTAGATCTTGGTGTATATCCGACGTTTCTAGCTAGTGCTGCAACGTTTTCTCTTAAAGTTGCACTGTCAATAAAGACTTCATTAGCAACCATGTTGCTATTATAGGCAGTAATGTAAGAATTATATGCTAAAGTGTCAATTAACACCGACATATTCGACCCTTCAAAATCAAAATCAGTAAAATTTGAGTTTGATCTCAAATAATCCTTAATTTGAGTCTTAATATCCTCAAAATCTAAATTTGTAAACTGTGTAAGAGGCATTTATCTAAGAGATTCTAATACAAAATTAACAGATTGAGCAGGAATAGCGATTCCAACGATTTCATAGACGATAGTTACGTCAAAAGCATGGGAATCGTAGTAAGGAATAACCTGTACGTCCTGCAATTTCACTCTAGGTTCAAAATTATCAATAGTATTTGTAATTTCGTCAGCAATTATCGATGCTGAACCTGCATCCATCAATTCAAAAAGACTTTCACCTAGCCTAGAACCTAAATTTGGGTTGAATGGACGCTCTTGAAGATGCGTCAACACCAAATTCTTAACGGCACGAGCAATTGCACTCTCATTTTTCAGAGGAATCACGTCTCTAGTGATAGGATGAGGCCTAAAAGACAGTGAAATGTCTTTAAAACCACGTGATACTCGCTCGACCGGCATTTATACTAAGATTTTCTTTTATTTAGACGATTAAATCAGGATTCCACAGTTCTCCATCTTCACTTTCGGCACTAAACAAGTCATTTTCAGCAATATTTTTCCTAATTCTCTTCTTTTTAGGTGTTAAATCGTCTGCAACAATCTCTCGAAGCATTTTTTCATGCTGTACAGCACCTAAATTGTCTAAAAAATCGTTTTGAGCTTCCATTTTAGTTTGAGTTCCAACGTGGACCGGACTTATCTGTCGTACTATTTACATTTCTGTATTCGCAATCAACTAATTTACCGTTTCTTTCGGCAACGTAGATGCGATCATAGCATTCAAAACCCATCTGTTCCAAATATTCGTCTAATTCTTCCCCTGTATTAGCATTTTCATAGTCATCTGACTCATCATACTCTGCATAAATGAAATCTACGTTCTTTAAATGCTTACCAGCACTCTTTAAAACCTTTAAATCATTACCTTGAGTGTCAGTTTTGAGTA
>VTLG01008949.1_pt1 | contig 17823 bp, 12 predicted proteins | sample 4694571 | NCBI WGS metagenome assembly VTLG01 (sample SAMN12604809, study PRJNA352737) | marine metagenome | biome: ENVO:00000447; feature: ENVO:00000209|ENVO:00000569|ENVO:01000036; material: ENVO:00002151; isolation source: viral sequences binned using virsorter ... | reverse complement strand
CAGTACCTGGTGCTGAATCGAATGCTACAGTTGTTGCGTTAGCTAATGAGAATGCAGTAGTTAAAACTCCATCAAGTGAACACTTAACATCAGCTTCTTTTAAATATGGGAATGTAAAGGCATAGTTGGTGCGGCTATTATCGCCTGTGTATTTGTTTTCGGTTGCCATGTTTTATTTTATTTTGGTAAGTTGATTAAATTTTCCACCATTTGTTGATTTTTATTGGCAACATCTGTTGCTTGTTCTATCTGACCTTGCTCCATATATTTATTAATCATTTTTTGATCATTAATAGTCTGATAAATATCAGGCCTTTCTTGAAGCATTTGTAACTCTGCAATTTTCTGTGCATCTCTCATTACCTTATTTATTTCATCAATAACTCTTAAGGATCTAGCAGATAAAACTACACGTTCGTACTCAGCTTCATTACCTGAGGATCGTAAGGCCCGTAGCTTACCAATATCTTCTTGATTCTTTGGGTTATTAAGAATTTTTTCTATTTTACGCCACGGTTCCTGTTCACCGACTAATCTATTAATATATTCCCTTTCAGATGCGGTGTACTCATAAGTGCCTGATGAATCTTTTTTCAAAATCCTTGCACCATTATAACCGATTTCTCTTAATTTTACACGCCAAGGTTCGTTAGTACCACTAACTTGGATAATAGACACTGCATTAAGGAATCTTAGTACAGGATTATCTATATCATTAACATACTTACCTGTGTATATATCTACTTGTTTTGGTAAACCTTTAGATAGAAAAGGTGTTCTATTTTGAATATAATGTATAATATTATCATGTATATCTTTTTGAGCAGAATCTATACCCTTACTAATAACACCTGCAGCTCCTGACATAGGTAGGAACATTCTAGTTGTATTAGCGACGTGTCTTGAGAACCATGTGTAATCATTATTTATTGCTGCAACAAAAGGTTCTAATCCTGTAAACACACTATCTTGTAAGAAGGTGGCAGATATAGTCCAAGATAATTTATGTAAAGCATCTTCCACAATAGAAGAATCTAAATCTCTAGCATAATAAGCTAAATCACCTAATACACTAAGAGTACTTTCAAGCATTGGTATACCTTTATAACTGACCCATATATCATTATCTTTACCAGGTACTGGGAATCTAATCATTTTATCTTTAAACCCAAACTGATCTCTATCTACACGACGTTGTGCAGCATCGTTACTACCATTACCTGTTATATTACCTCCCATAGCATAGGCCCACAGACTACCAACAAGCATACTGCTGAAAGCTAGTCGACCTTTATATTCAGTACGTAAGTTTTCAAATATAGTTTGAGCGTTTGGTGTAGTCTTCATATCAATACCATGCCTTAACATGGCTTTTGATATTTCATCAGGTGTTCGAGCCCAAATAACATCTCCATATTTTGTTAATCCAGGTATTAATGAAGCACCAGTCCATGATAATGAATATTTAAATTCATTACTTAATGTTCTAGGGAATGCAACAACAGTTTTTAAAAATGGATATCTAGTAACTATTTGATTGATTTGATCTGAAAGAGCATCAGGTAAGTTTAATGCAGCTTCACCTGCTGATACTTTGGCAGCTTCATCACTTAAAAGTCCGTTTTTATCGAACATTTTATTATAATGTGCCTTCTCAGCTTTTGCTAGCATATCTACATCTATCTCACCAAATTTACTTAGAACATCATCGTAAGCACGTACTCTACTCATCCATGTAGCCACAGCAGTATTTAACCCTGCATCAGCAACATTAAGTCCTACCATACCTGCTCTAAAAGGAGCCCATCTACTCATATCATACATCAACCTTGTCATATCAAGCTGAGCTATACGACTCCAGTTACCTTCCTCTTCCCACACATCTCTCATCATTTCTAAGCTAGACCAATCCATACTCTCTTGTTGTACTAAATCCCTACGTGCTGCTGCAAGTGCTGCATCAGGATCTTTCCAAGCCTTCTTAGCCATTAACCAGGAATCTTTTAGTACTCTTCTATTAGTCTCAGCTACACTACCAAAATAATAAAGATGTCTCTTTAAATTACTAAAATCACCACCTCTTAACAAACCTTCCATAGTTCCACCTAAGAAAGCAGTTATTGGTTTAGAAATTAAAGCAGATGTATTACCTAAAACAGCTTTACCAGCTGCAAGACCTGATAACATATTATTATATGCTACAGAAAATGCACTCTGAGTAAACTTATTCATTTGCTTAGGATCAGGACTCGCTAACATACCACGTGGTGTTACCTGATCCCTGCCCCAAACCATTAATTTATGTAATGTATCTACGTCACCATTTGTACGTTCAAATACTTGTACTAATGGTTTTAAAGCTAATGGGTTTTCTTGTTGTACTCTTCTAAGTTCTTGAATCCATCTCTGAGCTTTAGTTGCAACACCTTTCTCAACTTCTTTGAATTCAGTTAGTGATGCTAATAATACTTCACCTGGATCTCTAGCTTCATCTATTGCGTTTTTCCAATTATCAAATTGCTTAAGTTGCCAACCTTTGATATATTTGTTAAGATCTACTTCTGCTGTAAGATATTCCATCTTATCCAGAATTAGGTTCGTAACTCTATCTTCATCTATGTGTGGTGTTAACTCTCGAATACCTCTGGACATATCTGAAACTTCTCTACCTAAGGTGTCCATGACCCTCGCAGAGCTTTGCATTATACCACGACCGATGTATCTATCAGTTAGATCCTTTAGAGCGAATAGAGCGCCTCCTACTAACTCATTCTCTTCAACAATACTTTTGAATCCTTTACCTGCTTTGAGGTTCCTGAATATACTATCTCCTAGATCAACAGCTTGGTTGGTTTTAAGAAATAAATTCTTAACATCATCTAAACTATCAGCATTTATAATACTTCGATAAATATCATAAGCTGCATCATTCATTTGTGCATTAGTATATTTATACCCGTCTACGTCTGCTGAAAATTCACCAGCATCTCTTGCTTTTTCAGCAACATCTACAACAGCATCACGAGGTGTACCATCATTTCTTGCTACTTTATTTCTTGTAGATTCATCTATAATTGGTGCACCTGTTCCATCCAAATCTCCACGTTTAATTCCTGTTGTATCTGCCATATTACGTGCAACATTACCAGGAGGTTTCGATTGAAGGCCTCTATTAGTCTCTGATACTAATGAAGGGTTTACATCTGGATCAATGTCAGTAATATCAGGGTTATTAAGTAGTTTACGTGTAGCACGACTGTTATTTTGATTTAACTGACTTGATTCATTTTTCCTTATCCAGTCTTCTAGGCTACCTGAACTCTTAGCATAATCAACAAGTTGCCTTCTTTGAGCTAAAAGTACAGACCTTTCATTTTTACTAATATTTTTAGTCTGTAATGCCTCATCAATTTCTTTTATATCAATTAATACTTGATTATCAGCCCAACTAGAAATCTCAAGTTGTTTATATTGGTTAGCAGTTTCATCTATAGGCTTGAACCATTTTAAAGTAGGTTTACCAGCCTGTAGAAAATACCCTAATACATTAGTTACTACACTAAGTCCAGCTGATTCCCATATGTTTTTCTCTCTACGGACTCTTGGACTATCTCCATCCAAAGTTACCCAAGACTGAGGTAACGGCATTGTACCGTTAGCACCAAATACATCTGGAAAAAAATCAACTAATACTCTAGCGGCATTATCTTCTTCACCTTGATCACTAACACCTATTATAGCAGCATCTAATGCACCATAAGCACCTATATTAGTTAATGCCTTTGTTACCCACGGTACTTTACTAGATCTCATTAGTGGTGATAATTTAGTTGCTATACCTGCACCACCCATCAATGTTGGTATAACAATACCTAATACATTCCTAGCACCTTGTAATCTACTATCACTAAACTTTGTAGCATCGTCCCATTTATCATCAAGCTCAGCGCCTCCTGGTAATAGGCCTATTACGTCCATTGGTAAATCAAGTAAACCCATTACGGAAGCACCAGCCCAGGAAGTAGCTGTTAGTTCTTGGTTTTTTAAATTAGATCCCAAGTTTTCTAAGATATTAGAATTCCTATAATCTTCATAAGACTTGCCATAATACCTTTGGAAATGCTCTTCTCTCAACTGATCCCTTTCTGGACCTGGTGGCATGCCCTTCCATTGAGCAAAGCTTTGTCTCTCAGTTCCACTTATTCCTCTATGAATAGTTCCTAAAACATTTCCAGTTGCGTCTATAGCACCACTAAGTGCATTAGTAGGGTTAAGTTGTTCGTTAGCTTGTTGTGTAGCATCTATAGGGGGAATTTCAGTTTCTATTGTTTGGTTCGGATCTCCAGTAGGAGTAGGCCCGCCATACAACGCGTCTTCGTATTCATCCATGTTTTAATTTCCTACTGTTGTTCCGAGTAAATTTTCATTAGTAAGTGGAATTTCAGATTCCAAATCTACTGTTGTAACCCAATTAAAATTTTCACCAAATGGTCCTTTGTAATTACCATCATACAAAGGTCTCTCCCATACCGAACATTCCTTACTAAATTTAAAAAACTTATTAGGTCGTCTCAATGCACTATGGCCATCAAACGGTACTCCACCTACTATTGGCAAATCTTCAGAGTTGAAGTTATAAAGTTCAACATCAATGGGTTGTATATTAGGAATACTTACTAGCTTAGCAGCGTCTTCTCTAGATATACCTCTAGCCGTATACTCTCGTGTAACTTCATCATTTTGACTATTGACAACAGTATTAACTGCTATTGGGTTACTTATTCTATTTACAAGGCTTTCTTTATTGAAAATAGTTTCGTTCTCCGGATTAGCCAGCCTCCGTTCTAATGCTAGATAAGATAATTCTCTTCGACCGAGATCCGCTAAAGTATTAGTTTCAGTTTTAGTTAGGTTATCTATATAAGAACCATTATAGTTCTCTATATTTTTTGCATAAGCACTTGACTGAAGTACTTCTGTAAAGTCGAATCCTCCCTTACCTAGTGGCGGCTTATTATATGCGTTGAAGGTATACTCCATAAACTGAGTTCTAGTTATGAACTTTTCAGGCTCATTTTTAAAGTAAGCCTTTAACATTTGATATGTTTGTTCTTGCTCAACAGTTAATGAAAATGTCTTACCAGCGCTATATAATGCATATTGTTGGTCGATCTCCTGAGTACGGAAGAATTGATTAGTTGATAAAATTGTTGGTACATCTACACTTCTATCTGGTGCAAAAGCACCTATTTCTGCCACCCTAGCTGGGTCTAGGCCTTTTAAATTTCCATCAATTATAGTTTTTTTAATATAATCAGGGGATTTATAACCATCATTCTTATCTCCCATCTGCATCGCAAAAACTAAATGCCCTAATGTCTTACCATTTTGATCTGTATAATTCTCAGTAGCAAAGAAACCTTGACCATTTGTTATTTCATCTCTAAGTAGGCCCATTGCTGTGTCAATAGCTTCCTCACCTTTTTTCCTATGTTCACCATTAGGATCTACAACCTGCCTCAAGAGTTCATTGAAACGAAGTTGTGCTAAAACAGTAGTTGTTTTTAAAGTCGGGACTGATTTATTAACACCTACGAAATTATTAGCCTTGAGAGCCTGGACTAACATAGATTGGATTTCTACCCCCGTCTCTTTATATTTATACCTAGTACCATCAAACTGACGTAATACTGGGATAAATTCTCTACGTAATTCAGCAGCTTCCTTTGAATTAGGTAAATTATTGATTGTATTAAATATAAAACTTAAATCCCCAACAGCTGCAGCTGCGTTAAGTACTTGCCTTGTAGTTCCATATTTTACATTACTTGTCATAGCCCAAGCCATTCTTTTTAGCTGGCTCTCTACTATTGGTAAACCTTTAGCTTCAATAATTAGTTCATCTAACTTAGCTTCGAAGTTAAGCTGATCTTCTCCACCATTCTCGCTTGCAAGGTTTCTAAGTTGTGCTAAACTACCTTCATAACCTGGCTCGCCTTCTTGTATATTCAGACTATTTGTAACTTTTAGAGCTAAGTCTCTACCTCGTTTGTTAAGTTCTTCCTGTTGCTGGAACTGGTATACACCCTTACCAACAGTTAGGCCAGTTTCGTATGTACTTAAGAGATCAGGGTATTTATCAAGCCAAGTTTTAAAATTTGGATCAGGTACCCACTTACCATTTTTAAATATCTGTGGTTTAGAGTTTAAAAATTCTTTAATTAATGCCCTATCCTCGTCACTACCTTTTGATTTTATAGTAACTATTTCTTCAAGAACACCGCTTAATGTCTTAGGATTCTTATGAAACATTGAACGGCCATCGATACCGTAACCTTCTAAAATACGTTGATTCAAACCTTCAATAGTGTTAGTCCCTTGTATTCTAGTTTCAAATTCAGATTGTAATACTTCTTGTCTAGCATCATTACGCTGCTGAAGGTATTGATTCTTTAGACGTAATTGCTCTGTTGCAAGCATTTTTTTAACTGCTTTAGCCCCTGGAGTATGATTTCCAAAAAGGTCATATGCAGTAGCTGTATCCTGAATAGCAGCATCTATAAGTCGATACTCTTCAATTCCTAAATTAAGTTCAACATTTTTCTTTCTAAGATCCTCAAGCTTAGTACTAAAGTATTCATTTATTTCTATTTTACCGTTCTGAAGTTGAGCACTATTTGTTTCAGATTGAAATAATGCAGTTTTTCGTACCTTCTCAGCTGCTTCTGCACTTACAACATCAGCATACGATGTTCCATCTGGATTAGTTACTGGAACATTCTCTTTCCACCATGTGGTATTGGTGTACTGTTTTACTTTATTACTAAGTGTTTCTTGTAGCTTCTGTTCATTTATTATTAATTTCCCAGCCTCAGTTTTCTCAAGTGAACCTCCAAAAACCTCACCAATGTCACGACCAACTTCAAGTTTTAGTTCAGTATCATTTTGAGTTTGTAATTTCTTTAGAGTTTCAGTTGCCTCCTTATTCTCACGATCCCACCTTTGTGACTCAGCATCTTTAGTTAAAAACGTCCCAGCTGCGGAAGCTAATTGCACTGCTGATTTAGAGATTGCGCTAACTGCCTTCGCCTGTTCCATTATTCCTTCAGCCTTATCCTTCCCGAGCTGCTCCCAACTCTTACCTACTTCCTTTGTTTTCTGAATTTTATTTGTGAACTTAGTCTGCTCAAAAGTGTTTAATTTTGCATCCCATCCTTCCTTAGCTAAATTAGCTTCTTTCCAATCTTGTAGGTATGCTTTTCCTTGATTATATATTGCATTAGCATTTTCTTTATGAGCAGTTAAAAAAGGTTGGAGCTGCTCTCGCATTCGTTCTAGACGTCCCCTTGTATCAAGCCTTATTTGAGAATCAGAAAATCTTCCTTTTTCTCTGCTAGCAGGTTCGTATCTTTTTTGTTGTAAATATTCAATAGCCATTAGTTAATACCCCATTGCTTTTCCAGCTCCTTGTAAGCCAGCCATTGCTTTTTCACTCCAAGTAGCACCTGCTTCTACACCAGCCATACCTGCACTAGCTCCTAGTATACCTGACAACGCTCCCATACCAGTTTGAACTAATGTTGCTCCTGATGTATCAGGTGCTTGGAAACCTGGTATTGGTTTAGGACCATAATCATATTTGGTTGGTTTCTTAGGATCTTGGAATATAGGTATTGGAGTTCTAATTGGCATAGGTCGTATAGGTAAAATACCTGGTTTTAACATTTTGTTAGCAAATGCTTGCATATCAGCACCTTCTTGATCGTTTGCTATAGATTCTAATGTGCTAACTAAATCTCGTTTTGCACTTGTTAATGATTCAGCTAAAATTACAGAGTTTCTACCCTGACTTGCCAGCATAGATTGTACTGATTTAGCAGTACTTCTACCTACAGCTCCTTTAGCTTTTATCGCATCAGTTTTTAATAAAGATTGTAATTGTAAATCTTCAGCTTCGAAAGCTTTTGATATTGCTGCATCTTGATATCTTCTATACTCTTTTTCTGAAGCTATTCTAGCTGCTTCACTATTGAAATCTATCTGTTCATTATATAATTGTTCAGATCTTTCATACTGAGCATTCAAACCTTCCTGCTCAGATTGACGGATCATTAAATCATAATTCCATTTCTGCCAGTTTAATTCGTCTTTATAAGCAGCAGCCATTGCTGCATTTTCACGCTTAGTTTGAACACCTTCTTTTAAGTACTCATACTGACCTTTTAATTTTTCTTTACTATATCTCCAGGCCTTTCTCTGAAATTTATCAGCTCTTTTTTGGTGCCTATTCTTAGCAGCTGTAGCCTTTCTTTGTGCATTAGCTTTACTAATACCACCAATAACCGACGATGCGATTGAAATCGCAGGTAAAACCCATGCAGCCATATTTAAGCCCTCCTATAAAAACGTGGTGTATAATTCCCTTCCCACATCATAGAGTTTAAGGCTACAGGGAACGGTGAATCATTCCAAACTCTAAGTTCGAAATTATCTGATTTTTGGTGAATTGGGATAGTAAAGACAGTGTTCTCTTTTAAAGTACTATCATTACCTAAGTAAGTGTTAGCATCCACAGTTGGATTTAAATTATACCATTCATCTAAATAGACAACTATATCATCAGCACTGTAGACTAATATATTGTTAGTACCAGATGCTGGAGCAGAGTCAAAGTTAATAAAGTTTTTAACAATATTGAAAGCAGTTGTTGCAACTCCTCCAATTGTAACTCTTACTTTACTTACATCTCTAGGTGTATAAGTTAAATCAAAAGTTTTATTATCAGAATTAGCTACAGCGCCAGTAACACCACTTAAAGTTTTTAATTCACTTGAAGCGGCAGTCAAAGTAATCTGATCATCACCTGCTGTGAAAGCAGTAGATTCTACATTATTTATTTTAACTTTAATTTGATCCTTATCTACATAAGGTATCTCACCTTTAAACCATTTAAGTACAGTTGTCGTACCATCTGAAGTATATGATTTATTAGCAGGTAATCTACCAGTTGACTTAAGTTTAAATGACATTACTCCTGAACGTCCAACAGCAAACTTCATTCTAGCTACTGTTAAACTAGCAGTATAATCTGCATCATTATTACTTTTGAAATAAGTTTTAGGTAATGTTACATCCATATCAAACTTCCATCCTACATAAATATTAGCTGCTTCACTTGTTAAATCTCTACCAGTAACTTTAAAATAAGTTAGAGTTGTAGGAGTAACACTCCAATCCCATCTAGCAGTACCATCTGTTATATTAGCACTTGTACCTGTAGGCCCACCTGAACCTGCAGAAGTACCGGCAGTGTCACATACATAAACTTTTCCACTATCATTAGTTACTGAATCACCTACAGCATAAGCTGTACTAGCTTGCCATGCAGATTCTGTAACTACATCTGGGGTATATGTGACTCCAGATTCAGTGTATTGACCTGTAGTAGTTGTACCTTTAATAAGTATAATAGGAGTTAGTGTCGAGACATTACTCCAAGGTATATAACATTTAGTAAATTCATTAGTAGAATTATATATTACATTAGTTGCTGTAGTATATAAATCCATACAAGGATTCACTCTCTCACCTTTAGAAGTTACAAGTATTGCATCATCTGGAGATTGACTAAGAGTCATTTTAGATAAAGCAAATTGTGACGCCTGTTTTGTAACTGCAAATAATTCATCTGCCTCAGTTGCTATTGTCTGAATAGTACCAGGTAATTGCCATCTAAACCATGCTTGTACAAGTAATTTCTCACCGTCAGAATAAGTACGATATAGGTAAGCCATATCAGATGATTGACTTGTTAATGCTATGAGGCTGTTTTGAGGGTTAGCAGCTAATGAATCAATTGTTTCAGGAATCCATTCGTTAACAACTCTACCTACATCAGCTACAGCAGGGTTCTCTTCTTGACCACGTGTAACCATACCAAATACTCTTGAGTAGTTAGTACCTTTACTTACGAAATTAAGACTAGCTCCCATGTTAATAGGTTCTACATCTGTTGACATTTCATAATTAGAAATAGCATTAACAGTAGCGGTTGAGGGAGTCAATGCTCCACCAGCTCCAGTCATCATGAACTGTTGATATTTACTAAATAATATTAACCCTTGTGTAGTTGGTATAACACTATGTAATACAGCAGGTCTAATAGTCGCACAACTTATATCAACTGGATCAGCATCTGTTTGTGTCTGAGCTGAAACATGATAGAAGTTATAGAACTCTCCAGCTCTACTCATAGTAACATTATCTTCTGACAAAAATCCTAATCTATTCTTATGGAAAAAAGCCTGTTTAATTTTTTTCCCAACAAAACTAGGGTGATTATTTGTTACATCATCTCCTACTTTACGTTCGTCCCATGTAATTTGTCTAAAGGTAAATGCATTCTTAGCAGTATTAACTATCTCATGAGGCATTGTATCTGCGTCCAGACCAACTGATTTAGCAGGGTCGATAGTCTCTAACCAATGTCCTGTACCAGAAATAGCGTTATCTGCTACAAATTTAGCAAAATAAGTATCATTAGCAGATGCAGTATTTACAACTTTTACTACTCTGCCATGTACGGATTCATATGGTAATTGACTTACATTAGCTACTTGATCTTGAAATGCAGTCATTACATTATATGCAGTACCAGCGTTCGCTTCTACATTAAATGTAGTACGTGTACCACTAACTATATAATCTATTTCACATGTTGTTCCATATTGAAAAGCAGTTAAACCTGGTATTGGTCCAGGATCTGTACCCCAATTATCTGGATTTGTTTGTACTCCACCTGCAGGGTGTACTTCTTTTAAATTATTTATTCTATGTGTAATAGCATTTAATATATCACTATATGAAGCAGTACCAGAAGCAGTATATGGATACATTGTAAATGTTCTTTCTCGTGTATCACCTGAATCAGTTGATGTAAGTTCTACAGAAACATTAAAAGTATTACCAGCTGCAATACCATCAAGTATTAGTGATGCTTTAGATCTCTCTACAAATGTAGGATCTGCTAATTTTGCTACAGTCCATCTATCATTTGTTAAAATAGTTGTATCTTGTACAGTTAAGATACTAAAGTTATCACGTATACCTTGTAAGTATGATCTAGCTTGAGATACTGGTCGTACATAATCCCATCTAGCAGCGCCTTCTGTGCCATCAACATAATCCCATCTAGCATAATTATGTTGATATGCCCAAGTTACATTACCATCAGTTATACTTGATCCTGTACCTGTAGGTCCACCGCTTGATGCTGAACTACCTGATGATGCAGTACATTTATATACTTTACCACTATCATTTCTGACAAGATTATTTACAATATATGTAGTTGAAGCTTTCCAAGCAGGAATATCAGGATCATTTATGTCTTGTGACGTATTCCATGGACCACCCCAGGGAGCTGTAGCTCTGTCAGAATAACCAGCAGTATCACATCTATAAACTCTACCATTGGAAACACGTTTATCACCTACAGAGTAATTAGTATTAGCTGCCCAAGCAGTTAAATATTCTATATCTGTAGTTGTCGCTGTTGGTGCGTGTCCATCAGCAGTACCTGCTAATCCTCTTCTTGTACATCGATATACTTTACTTGCATTCTGAACTAAATCACCAACTTCATATACTTTAGAACCGGCACGTGTCCAGGCAGCAGGAGGTGTATCATCATAAGTTATAGTACATGCTGTACCATCAGCAGCATTCCATATTTTTACATCACCTAAGGTTAATGTACCTACAACATCTGCAGTAGTATTACCTATAAGGGCCTTATCTATAGTGATAGTATTAGTAGTTAAATATTCTATTCCTGGTGTATTAAGAACAATAGAAGTAGCAACACCACCAGCAATAGTAACATCTACTGTCATTCCTGTACCAATACCACTAGTAGCTTTAAGAGCTACATTTTTATAAGTACCAGCAGTACCACTTCCTGTACCATTATTAGTAACAGCTATGGACGAAGGTATTATACATCCTATATATTTTTCATCAGCATCTCTGTGGATGTAAAACCACTTTGAATCATCTGATGCACCAGTTAAAGTTGCAATGTGTTTCAAGCCAGGTCTTTTAGTTAATCCGAAGGTGGGATCAGGATAAGCATTAAGACACTCAGTAACTTGACCTGGCTTCTTTTTATCATCTGATTGCCTTGACACTCCGCCAAGGTAATTGTCAATTCGTTGAGTTACAGCAGGCATTATCTTCTTAAAGCTAAGTACGGTTTATAACTTGAATAGTTATTTGGGTCGTTTTGTGGTGTACCAAAGAATGTATGATCACCTTGGTTACACTCGTATTCTACGATTGAAGCACGTAAGAATGCTTCATTTTGTTGTAACATTTGATATTGATTACCATCTCCTACAAGTCTACTAGAAACTAATGTAGCAGCTCTAGCAGTAATGTAATCTTGGAAAGGTCTGGGTAAATCTACCCAATCAAATAACCATACAACATCGCAATCTATAGCACCATCTTTCCATTCATAAGTATGGTTATGTTTGTCATATAGTTTTCCGTTTCTACGTATAACTTTTTTGTTGGAACTATATGAAGTATCTGTCAAGTCTAGTTGTAATACGTTATTAGGTATTACTATCTCATCGTTAGAGTCAGGGGTAAATTCATAGTGTTCTTCTCTGTTGAAGTTCCAGCCTTCAGATTGAACTTCCCTTGATACCTGTAACAATGTATCGTATGCAATCGCAACGTCTGGGTTGGTTTGATCGAGAGTGGTTACAGGTGCTTGACCCACTGACGCCAGTATCTGGTTTACAGCTGGTAACTCCTGTGCAGCGTTAGTGGTAGGAATAGCCATAGTTATAAATTTTTGTAAATAAAAAAAAGGGGGTCGTGAGAACCCCCCTGTATGTTGGTTAATGTTAAGCTTATGTGAAGCTTGCGTTAGAAACAGCAGTGTTGTTCCAGTTAGCGGATACATCGATTCCGGCTACTAGTTCAACAGCGGCTGCAGGGTTTAGGAAGTCAGCACCCATTGCCAAGCGACCTAGGATAACATCACCCTGGTAAACCACGGAAACGTCACCTGAAGTTACTTGAACCTGAGGACCGATTGCTTCAACTACACCAGCAGCTTCTTTCTGGAAGATAAGTCCACATGATCCACCAAACTTAGCAGCAGTACCGTAGTTGTTAACGGTCTTCTGTCCACTAGGAGTTGTAGAAGCATCCATATCATCCATATCTTCACCAATAAAGCTACCTTTAGAAGCGGCTTCGTTAATGTTAGATACAGCATCTGATGGGAGATTACCTAGGTTAACACCATAATCACCGAGGAAAGGAATATTCATTGACTTGTATATTCTGATTCCAGCGATCTCAATGATGCCGTTACCAGACTGCAATGCAGACCCTTGTTCGTCACGGTTGATTAGGTAAGCACCTGAACCTGAACCACCAACACCCTTAATCAATTCATAGTATTGACGTGGGTTTAGTACAGCTACTCGTCCTTCACCACTTACGCCTTTCTCATCAAGTATAGCTGCAGCTTCATAGAAGGCAGTTACCAGCTTAGTCGGGTCGTAGCAGTCGTTTGCAGTTGTACTATTAGCAGCACCAACCTTAACGATACTACCACCTGGCTCTTTGAAATTAGCCATAGTAATAGCCGAAGGCTGTCTAGCAGCTTTCGTAATCGCACGGAAGATACGGCGGTCATAGTTCTCGGCTAATGCATAACCGATCTTACGAGAGATTTCTCCTCTCAAATCGTAATGTGCAAGAGTCTCATCTAATTCATACACGAATGCAGAACTGATTAAGAGGTCATCACATTGGATAGTCTTCTCAGCTACTGGAGGAGACTTCTCATCATTACCTAAAATCGACTGTCCAGGGACATGGAATTCTGCTTTGGTTCTACCTGTGAAGATGAACTGTAGACTCTTACCGTTCTTAAGAGTACGGCGAGTTACAAGATCCCTAGCAATTGTATTGCGTTGGAATCCTTTGAACATCTCTCCGGAGAACAGCTTCAAATAAAGCGCTCTCCTTTCAGCAGTGGTAGATACGACACCATTGTCGGCACCACCCCAAATAGGTCCATTGGCATTGGCAGTCGTTGCCTGTTGAGCCATTGTTAATTAATTTGGTTTGTATTTGTTTACTTTCTTACGCGCAAAATTTTTTGATCAATTTTTTGTGGTCTTTCCCACCGTCTAGACGGCTAAGGGTATCCTCGTAAGGGCCAAAGCCAATGAAAGGGAGGTCCGACTCTGAGGTGCCTCCCTTCCTTTTACTCTCCTAAGAGAGCTTCCTCTAATGATTGAGGCATTTCATCATCTACTCCAGGTGGTTGTGAGTCACTAGGAGTTAGATCAGATTCAGGATCTTTGATATCTATTGGGTCTGGAGAGTATTTCACAGGGTTTGCTACCCCGAACCCTCCGGTGGATTGTTGTGCCATATTAAAAGCTGTATTTAGCGCCGAGTTTGGTTGACCATGACTTATCATCGTCATCGTCCTCAGGGGTAAGTACTGAGATCTCACCGTAGATGCCAAGATTTTCTCCAGCATTTACACTGACTCCAGTCTTAGCTGATAGTCTGCTATCAGTGTCACCGTCATCACTATCTGCTACGATAGCGGGGCCACCCTGAGCATACCAGCCAAATGTATCATTACCACCTTCGTATCCTACATGTAGATCTGTAGTACGACTATCGTACTCAGAACCTGTGTAATTCGCATTCGATTCTACGTTCACGTAGGCGCCGGCGAAAGCAGGAGCAGTCGCGAATGAGGTGGCAGCGAGGGCTAGTGCTAGTCTTTTCATTGTTAATAAATTTTAAATAGTTTTCGTGTAAGGCACGCCGCGATACTTGAGTGTTACTTGCTTCTTTTGCATTGGTTTTCTCCAGTACCACACCCCCGTTCCATGATGTGGTTTCATGCGTCCATAAATGGATGAACGGACGCGACGTGTTGTGACCTAGAATACTCCAGGTAGTATTTGTCCAGTGAATATGTAAGCTCCAACTGCTGCATTGAATCCAATCATTGCAAGCCAGCCGTTTACACGTTCAGCGTTTTGAAAATATTCCTGAGGTGTAGGAGGTTCGATTACTTCTACTTGTGGCTCTTTAGGGAATACGTTTAATTTGGTCATTAAGATAAAGTGAATTAGGTTAATGGCCGAGGACGAAGTTTCGGGTCGGCACGATCTATCTTAATACTTTTTAGGTTTCTTTTTTGATGCTGCTTTCTTAGCTGCAGCTTTACCCTTAGCTGTGTAAGGATATTTTTTTCCGTTTACTACAGGCATAGTTAGAATTCTACATTAGGTGATCTTTCTAATTTCTTCATAACATCTTGTCTATAAGCAGGATCGTTATCATAACGTTTGTCACTCATTGCTGCAACGACTTCTGCTTGACTACGAAATATGTTTTTACTTTCTTTGGGTGCGGTTCCTGTTAACATTGTTTCTCCTGATGTACCTTCTTCATCTTCGTATCTATATTGAAGTGCTTGTATTGCAAAGAAACAAGAAAGTGGATCTCCTCTCCCCATTACTTGGTCAAACATTTCTATCTCATTTTCCTCAAGATTAGTCTTTGCCCAATTTAACATATTAGTATATTCTTGTGGGCCTCCAGCTACTTCTTGAAGTTCTTTAATGTCTGCTTTAGATAGCTCCCTTTGAGGAATGTAATTATTCTCAACGTTCTGACGATAAGATAAGTGCATATTAACTAACTCTTCATTAGATAATTCACTTAACTTATTTGTAGTTTCATCTGTGTACTTAGTCTGAGCTTCTTCCCAAAGTGTTTCTAGTAAAGAATAATCATCATTAGCTAGCTTATTATCTTTTTCCTTACTAACTTTAAGGTCGTCAGAATCATCAGACTCCTCTACTTCTTCTTCTTTTTCGTCCTTTACTTCAGGAGTTTCTTCAGGCTCATCAGACTTACTACCTAACTTCTGTTGTAATTCGACATAAGCTTTTTCTAACTCTTCAGCATTCTTATATTTACCAGCTAATAATGCCTCCTGCTCTTCTACAAGTTTAGTACCTACTTCTAGAGAGTCCTGTTCATCAGCTGTTAAATTTTCAGCTGTTGATACAGTATCAGGATTATTATTATAAGTTAATGTTTCTGTCATAATTATTCAATAGGTGGTGGTGCTCCCTGCTCCATGAGCTCAGGGTTTTTAGTTGGATCCATCATAGGAGAATTAACAACTGAAGCTGTTTGTTTAGCCATCTCTAGCTCTTGCTGTTGCTGCATCTGTTGTTGCTGCTCTCCTTGTACTTCTTCCATACTCTTGACGAGGTTCAATACATCGATACCTTGTGCTGCAGCTAATCGTTTAACTACTTCTTCAGGGTTAATGTAAGTAGCAATTGCCTCTCCTCCCATTGTTTGGGCAATTGTAGACAAAAACTGACTTAATGCTTGTACATCTTGACCTCTACCAAGAGAGTTAATGCCTGCTACAATAGTAGGTTTAACTAATTTCTTAGGTATTCTAGGTATATCCCCAGCTTTTTGGAATACATTGAGTTTACGATTCAGATATGGTACTAGGAATTCAACAGTAAGTAAAGAAAATAAACCTCCTAACTGTTGTTCCAATTCCATCTGAGTCATTCTGACTTCTTCAGCAGTAGTCCTTTCACTCTGCCTTATATTCATTATTAAAAATGCATCAGCAAGTCTAGCTTCTAATGACTGCATCATCTGTAAGGCGGTACTAAAGTCAGCAGTTTTACCAACTTGTACTACACCTATATCATCAGGTCTACCCTGAACGATCGCACCGTTGCCTGCCTTCGCCAGCGTGGCTGGTTTAGTAGTACTTGAGGGTGATACAGTAAAGACAACTTTAGCTGCTGCTGCAGAGCCTTCTACGATGGCCTGAGAGAGTGCTTCAAGAGACTTGAGATCTCCTATAAATTGACCGACTCTACCTCGTCCATAATCCTCACCATCTACCGTATTAAATCTTAACGGTAGCCATGGTGTTGTATCTGCAGGTGCCTTACCTAAAGAATTCTTAAGTTTATGACCAAATACTTCTTGGTGCCAAGTGAATCTATTGTTCTCACGTCTTACATGTGTATAGACGTCACACTCTTTATCTGTACCACTCGAATCACCGTAACCTTCATCGTTAGGGCTTGTCTCTGCTTCTCCATCATAATCTTTAGGAAGCATCCCTTCGATTAATTGTTTACTAATTCTTTCTTTGGTTACTATTTCAATTACTTCGCCATTACCATCTCGTTCTACTACGTAACGATTAAGAGGATAAAGTTTTAATCCTGTCTTACCCATATAGATAAGAGCATTACCACCTACAACTAAATGTTGTAATGCTTGGTGTACTACTACACGATCATCGGAAGCTGCAATAGCTTCAAGTATAGTACGCTCAATCTTTGCAAAGGATAAGTCAAGTTCAGACTTTATCTGAGCATCAAATTCTTCAACAAGCTGTCCTTCATCTAACTGTAGTTTAAAGAAACTGGTTTGAGGAGGTAGTAGAGCTAACATCAATTTAGATGCTAGAGTGACTACTCCCTTCGCCCCAACGCTTTGCCATGGTGTAGATAAGTTCTTCATACTCATTGAAGAATCTTCTTCCTGTCCCCTTATCAAATAAGGGAGGGTAAGTTCTGATGCTTCTTCCGCTTCGTTTAGAAACTGGGAACGCTGTGTACTTAAATAGTCATACCTTGATTTGGCTGACATAATTATACGTTAGTTGATTGATCTTGAATTGTCATAGGGGCTGGTACGTTTCCTCCAACTGGT
>VTLG01008079.1_pt1 | contig 17823 bp, 22 predicted proteins | sample 4694571 | NCBI WGS metagenome assembly VTLG01 (sample SAMN12604809, study PRJNA352737) | marine metagenome | biome: ENVO:00000447; feature: ENVO:00000209|ENVO:00000569|ENVO:01000036; material: ENVO:00002151; isolation source: viral sequences binned using virsorter ... | reverse complement strand
AAACCATTAAATAAGAGCATAATTGAGTTAAAGTGAAGCTAAAGAATTGTACATGTGTTCCAAGTTCCATTTTAGCATCTAAGTAATTTGGTTTGTGTAAATCGTTCATTGTTAGTTGTTTTAGTTTATTACTTTCTTTTTTTTAATTCTTTTTCTATTTCTTGTTTTAGTAAAATAGTTTCTTTTAAAACATTTTCTAATTGTACTTTAGTTGCAGTTTTAATCATTTGTTTTTTACTTTCTAATAGTTTCATTGTTAGTTGTTTTATTATTTTTTAGTTTTTTTTGTATCTCTGAGTTCTTTTTGAATTTCTTTAATGTGAAACTCCATTAAATCATTCTGATATTTATACATATCGATTTTTAAGATATTTTCGATAGTCAATTTGTCTACCTCTTTTTGTACTCTTATAGACGCTTCTTTTAAAATGTTCATTGTTTTGTGTTTTAGTTTGTTAATTATGGTGCTAATATATAACCATTTTTAATTCTGTGCAAACTTTTTAACAAAAAAAGTGTATTTTTTTTAGTTTACTAGAGTAAAAAAATGTTAAAGTTTTTCCAATATAGGCATAAAAAAAGAGGATATTCGCTAAAATATCCCCCTCAAACAAATTAATAAACAAGTAAAAAACAATAATTTGCTGACCAAAAACGTGCAAATATATTAAAAAATATGAGTTAGATGTGCTATTTGTCCAAATTCGTTATGAATAAATCCTTCAACTGCTTTAATACTGCCAGTATATCCCTTTTGATAATGCCAAGAATCAGAGCCACTTGGAGAACGTAAAAACTCTATTGTCACTCCTACATTATCAAAGCTAGTCAAAAACTTATATCGTTGTTTATGGTGTAGATGATGTAAATACCAATATCTATATTTAGTATCAGACCACATCTTAGGTTTTTCTTGTGCCATATGTAAAGGGAGATTTGGCAACTTAGCTCCGTCTCCGTGAGTCAATCCGATAAGACTATTTTTATACTTATAATACTTTCTGTGCATTGGCTCTGCATCTACGCTTACTGCTTCTGTATTTCTATACCAAGCTTTAAGAGCGTGTGCTAAATGAAAGCCACTCATATAGTCGTGATTACTCATAGAGTGTACGCAATCAACTGGAGCTATCTGCATCAACATCTCTACTACCTCAACATAAAGCTCTAGAGCCTCTGTAAAGTGTTTATGCCATTTGCCGTCTACATCTTGTGGAGTTCCTTTTGTAGTTGTTTTATATACGTTGTCTGTGTGAAGTATATCATTACCAATACAAAACAATATACGTTCAATGGGATATCCTTCAGCGTTTCTTAGTATACCCTTGACTCCATCTCTTACTCTATTCTTTGCTATATCTATATTGTATTCTTGACCAGTTTCACTAGCATCGGAATACTTGCCTATGTGTACGTCTGCTGGATTTATAATTAGTAGATGTCCATCTTGTCTAGTAGGATAATCAATGGAAGGATATTTTGGAGCGTAATTAGATATAAGCTCCTCAATAGATAGTAAAAAGTCATCTTTAGTATATTCGTTAGGTTTTGCAAATATTGAGAACTTCTGGCTCTTGTACCAATAATGAGAGACAGAGCCTAAATTTATTCCGACTTCATTACATTCATCAGCTAGTAACGATTGTCTTTTTTTGTCGTTTCTATATTCGTCTATTAATTTCCATTCATCTTCTTTAAGCCTATACCTCTTAAAGTCTTTCATTATCTTTTAATCTTTTCGTAAGACCTACCACCAAAGTAAGCTCCAAAAGCAGTAATGGCTAATAGTTGCCAAAGGTCAATCCAAGAGTCTTTTATCTCTAAGTCAATAAAACTAAAATCAACGAGAGTGAATACAGTAAGAACAAAAAGCAAAAAAAGTAAGCTAATAGGTCGAACGGACTTGGAAAGCCAGTTCCCTTGCATATCTGCTTCCCATCGTTTTGTAACTTCTTGTTGTATTTTTTCCTCATAATTTAATATGTGTTTTTCTACTTCAGCCTTGACGAGTTCTTTTTCTTCTGCCGATGTGTGAATTTTATCAATAGCATTTCCAACAGAGTCAACTAGCTCTTTAGCTCCAGAGCTGAAAAGTTTTTTTAGTAAAGCCATATAGCGTCATTTTTATCTTTATCATTATCGCAATGTATAAAGGTCTTAGCTATTCCTATACGAGTAAATCCAGCTTGTATTAAACCATCAACTATCTTTTGTCTAGTTCCACTATCTTTACAAACTATATCAGCAGCACACCCTTTTAAATGACTTGAGTTTGCACTAGCCTTATAACCTTGCTCTCTTAAATTTACATTGTGTTGCGGTGTTCTAAAACCAGACGATATCTTAAAAGGTACTTTTGCAATATCTCTAGCTCTATCTAATTTTTTTAAAAAGTCTCTTGTCATATTCTTGCCACTACCTTCAGAGTCTGGAGAGTCGAACTCACTTAGCTTAAAATATTTCAACGCCATTTCTTTCTCTATGTTTTCTACGCTTTTCTTCCAAGTATTAAAATTCATTTTTTTTCTTTTATAAATTCTAATATTATGTCAATCTTACTTTTTATGTATTGCATATCCTTAGCGTTATTCTCGTGATATTTAGAGAATGTTTTTTTTACCTCAACAATACTAAAAAAGAAAAATCTATATAAAGCATATAAACTACCCAACAATAATACTACCGACAATCCGTAACTTTCAATTAATTTTAAAATATCTTCCATTATAATTTACAGTATTTACAAGAGCCAAAACAAATCTTTTTAAATGTTATGTAGTACAAACAAACACACAACAAAGCTTTTAATTTTTCCATAATGTTTTTTTTTATATTATTTTCCTTGTGAATTATAAGGTTTTTTATATTGAGCAGCTCCTTTTGTTCTGCTTTTATTTTTAGAGTGTATGCCCTTTCTTTTTTTTTTTGGTTTTGCTAGAAAATTACTTGATATAAACTTAGCCATTTTTCTTACGATTTTTAATTATTTTGTCAGTTGTATAGATTATAGATAAAATCAACAAAACGATTTTCAAAAGCATTTCAACTTGAGTGAAACTGATTGCTAGTGTTGTTATGTTTATTGTTAAAACGTCAGCACATTCTTTAATTAAATTTTTCATTTTTTTATTTATTAAGCATCGTAATAGCTAAAGATTAATGTTATGTCAGCAAAGTGTTTAGTTGAACTGGTTTGTTTAGCTCCACTTTTTCTAAAACTTGGTATTATAGCTGTTTGTGCATCTAAATAAGTGTCAGCAATATCCATTTCATCGCTAAATCTTTCAATGTAGTGAACGTAAGAGGCGTTGTTTTGACTAATTATTTCTTCTGCATTTATCAAAGTAATAGCAGTAGCCGTACTTGAATTAGGATTTATAGGCTTTTTCCATAATGATATAGTCCAATCTTCATTAGTGTCTCCAGTACTAGAGCAACTATAAATAATTCTTTCTAGCTTACACTTAAAACTAGGCACATTCAAAACACTAAACTTAGTACCCCAATTATTTGAATAATTAGAGCCACTTGATAAAACAGCTCCAGAGTTGTGATTATATTTACCTCCTCCAGGCTCTTGTGAGTTGATTAGTTGGTCGTTTCCGTGAGTCTGACCAGTTTCAAACATATGTATATGCTCAACAAAAAATCTTTTATTTTCAAATGAGACAGCATTTATATTATTAAAAAATAAAGACGTTTTAGCTGGTATATCAAAACTAGGAGTAAAACTATCACAATCAATAGTAGTATCTCCAGGTGTTAAATTATCTGAAAGTTTGACAGATAGAACATTAGTTGTGTATCTAGGTTTAATTAGTAAAGATGAGCCTCTAGGTAAAAATGGACCAACATACGAGCTAATTAAAATTCTAGATGTAGCAGAGCCACTTGATATAGCTCCAGTTGATTGTGCTAAACAAAGTTGCCCTCTTTCGATATAAATCTCTTGAAGCATTCCACTATATTGGTCTATATTTGCCATTATTTAACTTTTGATGGTTTATTGTTAATTATATGATGGTTGTTAAAAGTGTTTATACTTATATTAGCGTGAGTAATAAATGGTGACTTTTCGTGGCTGCCGTCTTTATCTAAATCATTAAAATCAATTTCAATCCATTCGCCAGTAAAATATGCTTGAGTTGCTATATATTCGCCTCCTAGACATATGAAAAATCTAGTAGAGCCTTCTATTGTATCTTGTAACAAGTATCCAAACTCCCAAGGGTCTAAATTTAAGACATTAGTTTCTCTGACTATCCTAGTATCCATTTTCATTCTATATTTTTTTTGCATAGAAATTAATGTTGATGCTTTTAAGCTAGGTAAATGAACGGCAGTCATACCAGTAGTATCATATAAATATGTCCAACCAGGAGCTAAAGCCGTTCTAAAATTGTTTTCAATATATGTATTATTTCTTTTAATATATATTATATTATCAGCTACTGAAGCATTGGGCCAGAATTGCTCTAAGAAGTTTACAGAGTCTACTACTTCCTCTCCACTTTCTACAATAGTTCCAGAATTTTCGTTTATATATTCATAAGCTACAAAACTAGGAGATTCTCCATCAACAAATATTTGACAAGAAGCAACTGGTAAATCTAAAGGAGCATCATAGTTAGTATAATTGGGATGAGCAGTTGCAGTAATATCTCCTTGCAATTCAGTAGTTAAATTTAATAGAGTAGATGGTGTTGCATTACCATTAGCATCGTAATTATAACCATATACAGCATAATACCTAGTAAAAGCATAGTATTCAATTACTCCAGTAACAGGACAAACATCCATATCAGCAGTAGAAGAATTACCTAAGCTTATAGTTCCATAGTTACTAAAGTTTTGACCATTTATTAAAGTAAAATCTCCTTGCTGAGTGACTGGACCTTCTGTATTATCCCATATATATTTGTTATTTACTGCGTCAAATTTTAAATAAAAGTCTAAAGAGGGATTTTTAATTCTTATAATCATTAAAGTTCTTGCTGCAAAGTCATTATATAAATCCCATTCTGATGCGTTAAAGTTATTTATCACATATCTAGAAGATTGATTAAATATGAATGTCATTAATTGAGCAGACTCAACAGATAAGAAAGTTTGTTTATAATCTGCTGCTGCTGGAGTTGAGTCTGTGGGTAATGTGTATTCTGTAAATGTATGCCAAGCACTTTGTAATTGGTTGCCAGGAAAGTTTATTTGATTTTGTATAGCTTGACCACCATCTAAATAAGTAAAGTCTAAAGGTGTTGATTCACTTACTCCAGCTATATTATAGATTAATCTTTTAACTATACGACCAAAATTAAATTTAGTAAGTGACCTTTTATTATTTTGAGAAGATAATGATTTTAAAAAGTTTGTACTTGCGACATCTACTGTTCCTCCTTTAGAATAACGAGCGTAGAAAGCAAGAGCATTATCTTGCCATTTTTCAAATACTGATAGTTGTATTATGTGAAAAGCTCCCTCTTGTTGATGTATTCTTGCATTTAAATAAAAAAGTATCTTTTCTAATACTTCATAACAAGTCATATATTTTATAGTTCCTCCAGGTGTACTTGGTCTTTTATAAAAAGCACTACTCTTACAAATAATAATTCTAGAGCAATCATATTTTCCATCGGATTGTGTTATATTTGTTAAACTACTCCACCAACCACCATAAAATAGATATAACCAATCTACTAGATTATTGTCTAAAAAATCTTCAGCAATAGGATTTTGATTAAGTATTCCCAAAATAATAGATTGAAAGGTATAATATCCTCCCGCAAAATCTCCGTTGGCATCAGCTATCTTTATAGTTGCATCCGTTTCGTTAGTTCTCTCGTTATATATGTTGGTGATTTCATTTATTTTTTTTGACTTTAATAACTCTAATCCATCTATTGCTCTTAATTTTATTGTTTGTGGATAATCTATATCCTCTAAAATAGACTCGTTCATTATTATTACACCAGTCCAAAATCTACCGACTGGACTAATATTATCGAAAGGGAAGACAGTACCATCTTTACTCAAATATATTCTAGCTAAATAATGTCCCTCTTGTTGTGACATTATATCTAAGATTCTTGCTCTATCATCATTATCTTTTAATACAAAATTAAATGTAATTTCAGATGAGTGTATTGGAGTATCTATTCTTTCTCCTCTGCCACTATAACTTAATTTAAAACCATCTGCACCAATATCAAACTCACTAATAGAGCCAGTATAACCATCTTTGAGAATGTGAAGCTCATAGAACATTCCGTTATCATCTTTGAATCTTGCTTTATTTGTTATTCCGTAAGCCATTAATAGCTATTTTTTCTTCGTGAATATCTATCATTAGACAAGAATATATCCTCGCCACTAATCATTCCTTGCACTTGTATAGTTTGCCCTCCTATCATATCTTTTAACTTATTCAATGGAGCAATAACTTCTGGATTTGTATTTGCACCAGCATACTCTCCCATTAGACCAACTGTTGGTCCAGATACAATACCACCCTCACTAAATGTTGGAATAGGAGTAGATGCAATAGTTGCCACTTGAGCAGCTCCCAAAGCTCCGATTGCTATGGATAATGGTATGTTTGGCAATGCTTGAACAACTGCTGCTGCTGTGTTTACAATAGCCTCTAAAACTGCTATTTTTTTACTTCTTATAGCTTGTTTTTTGTCTAATTCAGCTTTTTTCTTGTCAAATTTTTCATTGACTTTATTTATTGCTAATTCTTTAGCCTCCTCTCCTACTATTGTATTTTCTATTTTAGCTAACTCTGCTGCTTTCTCATTTTCAAGCTCAGTCATTCTTTTATTATGTAATTGACTAAATAAATTAGAAACACCACTCATCAATCCAGATATTTCTGCAAATGTGTTTTGTATTGTAGATTTAAAATCTTCACTAAAATCAAAGAAAGCCTCACTAAATGTTTTTAATCCAGTTGGCTTAATATCTGCTACACCCTCTAATGTTTCTGGTATTGATGTATCAGTAGCAACTAGACCAGTCTTTTTTGGCTCTATTCTTGTTGGTATTCCACCATCTCTACCTTTTTGTTGTGTATTATTTAAATTTTGTAGAGATGTATTTAATTTATCTACTGCATTCTTATTAGCATCTATCTCTTTTGTAGAATCTTTTAACTTACCTTCTTGCTCGTCTAATGATTCTCCCACCTTATCTATTATAGAGAAGTAGGCTTGATATTTAGGAGATATTGCACTCAATGCTCCTAGCACTACTTTAGCTATAAACTTACCAACCTTACCCATCTGTAAAGCCGTTTTAATAAACTTTTCTGTGTCTAGTATAGCAAACCCCATTACACCAACCAAAGCCGTTGCAGCAGTTGTTAACAATACAAAAGGATTAGTCATAGCAACAGCAGTTAAAACTCTTATAATTTTTATCAAACCACCAACGGCAGTAGTTATTTTACCAAGTAAGAAAATAGCTGGACCTAATGCAGCAGCAAAACCAGCAACTTGGACTATTGTCTTTTTTTGTTCATCTGTCAAACCTCTTAAAAATCCAACAAGACCTTTGACTTTTTCTACAAATGGACCTATATTATCTGAGATTATTTTACCAAATTCCTCTCCTAAATCTCCAAGAGAGTTCTGTAATTGTTGGATGCCACCAATACCAGCTTGAGCAGCAGCTTCAGCGCTCCCTCCATATTGTTTATTAAGTTCGTCTAATATTAAAGTCTGAGCATCTGCTAGTCTATTTGTTTCAGCTAAAGATTTTATTGTTGCTTTCTGTTCCTCAGAGAATTGTATACCACTACGACTTAGAGCTGATAAGTTAGCGACTGGGTCGTTCAAAGCCTTACCCAATTGAATACTTGCAGACTTTAAATCTCCATCAAGTCGAGTTGCTAAATCTAAAGCAGCTACTTGAGTTCGTGCAAATTGCTCTCCACTAATATTAGTAAACGTAAGGAGTTGAGCAGTAGCATCTTTTAAAATAACCTCATCGCCAAATATGGTCTTACCTTGTAAGTCAGCAGCCATCTTTTGAAGTTGCTCAGAAGTAAATCCAGCAGCGTTACCAGTACTTCTTAAACCAGACTCAACTTGTGCTAAGGCTTTTTGTTGTTTGTCAAATGCTTTTACACTAGCAGCTCCAAATGCTAAGATAGGCAAAGTCAAATTTCTGCTAAGATTTTTACCAGTCTTTTGCATATTGCCACCAAGTTTCTTTAAGAATGTAGATGTTTTTCGCATCCCACTCATAAATTGCTTGTCGTTTAAAAGTATTTTAATACTTAATGTTTTCTCAGCCATTGTCTTTATTTAGCAATTCGTATTTCTTTTTAACATATTCTGCTCTTTTCTTTTGTTTCTCGATGTCGGTTTTAACTTTCTTTTTCTCCCAATCAAACTTCATTAGCTTTTGTGGGGTTAGGTTTTGTCCTTTTTTAGTGTGTGGTTGTAAATTTACACAAGCCAACCATCTCACTCTTTCCCATTCCCATTGTTGCTCTTTCTGTACTCTATCATTTACCCCTTTTTGCATACAGATAAACTCGTGGAAAGTTAAACCCCAGAAGTCTTTAGGTAGTAAACCGAAGCCATATCCAATAGCCTCTAACTTATCCCAAGTTACTTCTTCTTCTTCGCCACTTTCTTTGTGGCTTTGTCGTTTCCCTCCGTTTCAAATTTTGCAGAGAATTGCTCTGAGAATACCTCTAACACTTTATTCAAAGCCTCAAAATCTTCATCTAACATATCAGCGACATCATCAACACTTAAAGAACATTCTTGACCACTCACTCGTGAGCCGTCTTTTATTCCGTTTAGGATTAGATAACAAGCATCATCTAAGCTCATACCCTCTCCTAGCTTATCTAAGTCAGCTAAACTTCTTCCAGTATCCTTACAGAATAACCTCAACGAGTTCATTCCAAATCTTACTGGGTAATCCTTTCCATTTATAATTACTACTTCATACATATCTTGTTGGTTTTAAATTGCTAGTTGGGAGACGTGCCGTAGCACAATCCCCAACCAACAAAGAAATTAATTAAGCTACTGTTTGAACTAAAGCTCCAGTTCCTTCAATACTTACAGAATAAGTTGGAGCATCTTCTGTACCTCCACTTATTTCTAAAGAAGTGATAAAACCACTACCACTATAACTATACTCTCCAGATGCTGGAGAATCAAATCCAAAGGTAAATGTTACAGCAGTTCTACCAGTTCCACCTACTGGTTGAAACATTTGATTGAATAACTCATCTACTTCTGTATCACCAGCCACACCAGCAAAGTCCATTAGTCCATCTGCTGATAAGCTATAAGACATTTGACCAGCTAGTAAATCTCTAAAACCACTAGAGTCTTTTGTTGAGATGTCTATCGTATCTACGTTCATACTTAATGATACATTCTGAGAGTGCATCAATTTTACAGCTGTCCCTCCACTAGAAGGACTAACTTTTAGGATTAAATCCGTTCCGTTAAAAATTGCCATTTTCTTTTTATTTTAAAATTTATAATTAGCTAATATCTAAATCTTTCTTTTTAGATTTTTTCTTTGTTGTATCTATTGCATCGTTGATTTTTAAGAAGTTTCTAACAACACGACAAACCTTGTATGATTCGCCTTCTTTGTATTCAACTCCTCTACATTCAATGTCTTTTTTTATCTTTACTTTATACATATCTAATTGTTTATCCAATGTTAAATCTATAATCTTGTGCTATTCCATAAAATCCTTGCTGACCAGCAGAATCGTCAAATAATTCATTTTGATTTTGAAAAAATATTTTATCAACCTCTACACCTTGAAATGTGCCACTAACATAGTCTAACGCCGACCTAACTTTACTAGATAATGTTATTAAATTAGAGTAGCTTGTGCTATATAAATTAATTTGTATCGTCACATAATCATATGTACTAGGACCATTCTTTGTATTGTTCGGCTCATCTGATACTACTTGATAAGTAATGTATGGTGTTTTAACATTTTTTGGAAAGTCAAAACGACTTGGAAAGATTCTTGGGTCTGTGCCTAAATCAGATATTATAGCTAACACGGCTGCATTATTTGTTAAGATGTCGAATATTGCTTTACCTACATTCATTATTTCATTTTTTTAGCAAATCGTTTTTCTATAATAGTTTTTAGTTTTGAGATTACACTATCCATAACTTGTTGACCTTTTGCTCTTGCAGTCTTGTCTAGCATTCTCAAAGCTGGAGCATTGTAATAACCATACTCGTGAAAGAAAAAGTAAAATCCAGTCTTATTAGCAGATGAAAAACTACCTTTCACTCTTGGTCCTACATATACGCTAGGCTTTCTTCCACCTTTAGTCTTACCATTAATTATACCTATTGACTTAACAAGTTGTCCAGTCTTTTTTTCTGTTGCACCTGGTCTAGTTGGTTTTATGTCGGTCTTTATATTAGTTCTAAGCTCACTTCTCAAAGGTGTTGCAGACTTTCTTAAAGCACTTCTAAGAGTAGTTCTTAACTTAGTGTCAGAGCTAGGGAATAACCTATCCAAATCTTTTATGATTTGTTTTAATTCTTTTTCGTCTATTTGAGCTGATACTATCATTAAACTGCTAAATCTTCTGCGTTTGTTTCCAACAACGTGAGTATTAATTTATCTTTTCTTCCTACCTCTTTGATGCTTTTGATTGAATAAACAGTATTGCCAAAAGTAATAACGAATTGTGGACTAATACCTATTTCTGATTCTATTCTGTATCTAACTAGACATTCTATTGTTTGTTTGTTGATTAAAGCATCAGCATCATAAGTTGAATTGCCACTTTTAAAATCAAAGCTGCCATAGATAGTTACAAAAGAGCTAGTGTTTACCTCTCTTTCTCCATATGTATTATTAGTGAAAGTCCTTTTATAGAGCTTTAACTTTCTATCTAGTTTGCCTATTATCATAGTTCTAGCAATCTATAAGGAGTTAATAAGTGGTCTACCATTAATGGTAGTTCATTTACTTGTGTACCCATTACAACGTCTTGGCGATTCTCATAGTAACGACCAATAATAATATAAATAGCTTGTACTATTGGAGCTGGAACGTCACTAGATGCACCACCAACTACAAACTTAACTTCAACTGCGTTTGGTCTTTCATAAGTGTCTGGAAAATTACCAGTTTCAGATTCATATATTCTACCAGGTCTTATTTTTGTATCTATATCGTAATTTGTAGGATGCAGAGTTTGTTGATTGTTGTCTGTGTCATAATACTTTACGTGAGTAACACTAGCTACATCTCCGACTTGTAAGTCAATGTAAGGAGGAAACTCGTCATAATAGATTATATAAGTCTGTGTTATTAATCTACGTCTAGTAAATTCTTCAACTACACCAGTAGCAACATTAATCAATGACGTGATGTAAGCATCGTCATCATCATAGTCTGAGTCTATTCTTAAAAATGTCTTAGCTTGGGATAACGAAATAAGCAATAAGTTATTAGGAGCAGTATCAAGAACTAACTTTCCATAAGGCACATAGTCAGTACCCCTTAATGTGTTTATATTGTAGTTGTAGTATTCCATTTAAAAAAAATTAATGGAGAGAGTGTTTCCACTCCCTCCGTTAAAATAAAGAAATTATGCTTCAATTAAGTTAGCAAATGCAGTATCATTTTGAACTGCATCACCATCAACTAATGAAGTCAAGATATATCTTGGCTCACCAGTTCCAGCACCAGTATAGATGTCATAGATAACGTCTAAACCACCAAACTGAGCGATGTGTACTTTAGAGAAGTCTCCAAATAATAAATGGTCTTTAGTAGCTCCACCACCATTACCAACTATACTAGATTTGAAAGCAAAGTAACCATTTAGCATTTGGTCTTTGTGGTCATATAAAGCAGATACTCCAGAAACTTGTGCTAAATTTTTAACAGCAGCGTAAGAGTTCATATCCATTAAATATGCTAATCTACCACCCTCAACGGCAACTCCGTTTCCTAAAACAGTAGTCTCTAAAAGTTCAACTGTATCAACAGATACGGCAGCAGTAGAAGCAGCAGCAGCATCAGTAAATATTGAAGCTGGTGCATTTGAGTCATCACTACCAGCAGTCAATAGTGCAGTTTCTAAAGTAGCAGCAACAGACTGAGCCATATTTCTTCTCAATGCAGCTTCTATTGAAGCGTTTTGAGCAATTGCCTCAGCAGAAACATTTACAATAGATATACATTTTTTTGGACTTAATGTTACGCTTGTAGCAGTACCATTAGCAGCTGGAGCAGAGCCTCCACTTTCTCCAACAAAAGCTGAATTTATAGAACTAAATACTGGAAATTTCATATTATCCACACCAGAGTAAAAATTAGCACCAGCAGAAGCTAAAACTAAATTTGCTTCCAATTGGTCAGTCCACGCCATTACTTCAGTAGCATTACCAGCACCAGTTTCTACGGCTGCACGAGTTAATATAGATGAAGGAATACCAATACCTTTAAATGATTGACCAGTATAACGAGCCTCATTACGAGCTTCTTGGTCCATCTCCTTAACTAATCCACTTAAACGACCAGTTGCAGCTTGATTCATAGCATCTTGAAAAGAGTAATCTCTAATTTCATTTGGAGTGTTTTCTGTTACTTCTTTAACAGCTTTTGTAGCTTGAAGTTTCTCAAAAGACTCAGCTCTTACAGCCATCTTATTTAACTCCTCTACCTTTTCGTTTAAAGAATCAAAGTTGCTTTGCTCATCTGATGACAATTCACGACCTTCAGCAGAAGATACTAGACTTTCCATCTTTTCGATAACCTCAGCTCTTTCTTCTTTATAAAGTTTTGATGTTTTCATTTTATAGAAAATTAATATTAATATTTATTTTTTAAGATTTTTAAACGCATTTCATTGAGGGAGCGTTGCTTTAAATCTTCTTCTTCTTTTATGCCCTCTAATTTTTCAGCCTCTAAACTTTCTTCTAGTTTTTTAGCTTCTTCTTTTTCTTGCCATTCTTTCATAGAACGTAATGCGACAGAACTACTAGCTTCATTATATGCTGGATAAGTTACTGAGCTTACATCATACAATTGAGAAACCTTATCAATAGTTCTGATATTCATTCCGTCTTTTACTTCCCAACTATCTTCTTCAACAGTAAATGCAAAGCTAGATTGACTAATAGTTCCATTCTTTAATAATTCCATCAAATCTCTAGCAGTTGATGTATTTGGTAAATCAGCTTCATATCTCAACCCTTTCTCATCGACAGAAAGTCTTAGCGTTCCGTTTGTTGTTCTAGCTAGTATTAAGTTTGCATCGTGATTTACTAAAAATCTTACGTCATCTTCTAAGCGACCATCAAAAGCACCTGGAGCAATATACTCTCTAAAACCTCCTAAGTCATTAGACTCTGAATTAAAGACTGCACCATAGCCTACAACAGTTGGCTTATCTCCATCCATCCTTAGTTCTAAGTCTTGAACGTCAAAAGTTCTTACCTCAGCGTTAGGATTGTTTCTCATATATAATGGTTTTTTCATTTCATCCTCATCGTGGTCTGGAGTGTGGTCACTCATATCTTTATCTTTTAAAGCTTCTTTTGCTTGGTCGTGTGTATCAAATGGCATATAGTAAGTCTTGCCATCCATTGTATGCTCGTGAGAGCCACTTCCTCCAAGTTTTTCAGCCTCAGCCTCAGCTTCTTCTTTTGTGTCGTATAATGGTAACTCTATACCATCAACAATCATTGAGCCGACCTTTTCACGCTTCTCGTCTTTATCGTTGTGATAGCTTTCCTCCATTTCATCCGTTAGCTTATCATAAGTGATAATGATTGAGTCATCTGTTTCCTCAATCTTTTGGATGTGTCTTAAATCGTGCTTTTTCATAAATCTGTTATTTTCTTCCATTTCTTTTTTTACTGGATGATTGTCTGGTAGTAAGTCTGTATCGTGCTTACCACCTTGAAATCTACCTTTTTTAAGAGCAAATAAAAACGAATTGACTCTCGCCATAGCCCACATCTCTGGTCCAGAAACATTAGGTCTGACAGAACTTGGATTGTTATAGTAAGCTCCTACACCTCTCTCGAATACTTTTACAAGTTCAGCGTAAGTAGTTCTACCATTCCAAGCTAAATCCAGCTCTTTTATTTCTTCGTTATGTTTTTCAACTTTGTTCTCTAATCCTTTTTTTACTTTAGCACTAACTTGATTCTCCTCTTTCTTGCCCTCTAGCTTTTTTGTTAGTTCTAAAATTACATCTTTCATTCCTTGCTCTCCTAGTGTTCCAATCGTTCCCCATTTAATTTGAGCAACCACACCACCAACGTTTGAAAGGTTTGGCTCTGTATCTCCTTTGAATTGTTTACCATCTTCAAAGTGTCTTTTAATCCAAGACTCTCTCTCTTTTATCCATTCTCTGATAGCCTCTGTATCTTGACCATCTCTAGCTCTACCCCATAACATAAAAGCTTCATTCCCTCTTATGTTACCTCCAGCCTTCCATATCTCTGGAGTTTGTTCTTTTATATTTTTAGCAAAGTCATAATCAAATTGTGGTTCTTCACTATTTCTTAGACTTATCTTTTTATCATCTCCCTTGTTAGGAAAGTTGGTTTGTCTTTCCTCATCATCTTCTAGTTGAGCATAACAAACGGCTAGACGTTGGTCGTTATCGTCATACTCTTTCATAAACTCATCGGACATACATCTTTCGATGAACTCCTCATTAGTTTCGTTTTGTTCTTTAGTCGGTATCGGCATTATCTTCTTCTTCTACGTCTCCAACTGGAGCAAAATTTAACGGCATAAACAACTGGTCACCCTCTGGTCCAACTCTATTCAAGTCCTCCATTCGTCTTATTTCATTAATAGACAAAGCACCGATAGAAGCCATCTCTCTGTAATAACTTGCACGAGATGAACTATCTCCTCTAAGCAAAGCCTTTGCATCTAGCTTAATACTAAACAAGCCAAACTCTCTATCTCTAAATAACTTTCTGTTTAGCTCTTGCTCTACCATAACCATATAAGGCATCAGAGTAAATCTTACGAAGTCAATACTCAAAGCCTCAATAGATGAGTAGTTAGCAGCTTTCTCTAAGTGACCAATCAAAGATAATGGCACTTTAAATATTCTTGCAACTTCCTCAATCTGAAAACGTCTAGTTTCTAAAAGTTGATATTTATTTGCGTCAATGTTAGTTTGCTCAAACGTCATACCCTCCTCAAGGATAGCAGTCTTACCAGATACAAATGAGCCACTATAATTTTGATTCCAACTATTTTTAAGTCTTGCAACTGCTTCTTTACTTAGTTTGCCAGGATGCTTGATTACTCCACCAACTTGAGCAGAGTTTCCAAGATAACTATTTGCAGTATCATTAGCAGCAATAGAAGTTGCTATTGTTGTATTTTGTGCTTTCAATACGCTTACTCCTTCATAACCATTAAATGATAAGTTAAAGAAGTGCAACATATCCTCTTTCATTACTCCTATCTCATAGTCTTTAATGTCATAAAATATTTGACCATCGTGCTTAATTACTTTGACATCTTTTGGATTGATAGGAATAAGTGAGATTGGTCTAGCACTACCATCTCTCTCAATATAAAAATACGCATTCCCCTCTAGCAATAAGTTGGTCATTAGAGTATCTAGGAATGTGTATGGTGTCATATACTCGTTTGGATTACGAGCTAGTAGTCGGTAGATTGGATGGCTAACGTCAGTTATCTTATCGTCATCCTCCTCGACTCTGTAAACTTTTATAGGTAGACTTGCTATTGATTCGCTGATAACTCTAACACAAGCAAAGACTGCGCTGAATGTTAAAGATGTATCTCTATTTACTGCCGTTTTGTTAGCTGCACCATAACCACCAAACACGGCTCTTAAAAAATTATCTCCACGCTTTTCTGAACGTAGGAAGTCAAATAGTCCCATAAAATTGTAATTACATTACAAAGATAAGAGAAATCGCAAAAGTCATATCCAGACTATTCCCCTATCATCATAAGTAGAATTGTCACTAGAGTCGTCATTCATATAGCATCCTAGAGCCATTACAAGAGCAACCATTCCATCAATCTTTTCGCTTGACTTACTCTTATCCATTTTAATGTTACCAGCTGGGTCTGTTTTCATAGCTAAGTTAGAACACATCCAACGAAGTACTTTGTTACCAGCGTGATTAATCTGTTTGCCTAGTACGAGCTTTTCGAGTTCTTTGGTCGGACTTGATAAACTACCAAATCCTTGTCCAAAAGGTTCACAAGGTAAACCATCCTCAGCTAAATCTATTATTAATTGGCTAGAGTTCCATCTATCGTATGCAATAGACTTGATGTTTACAACCTCAGCCACTTCTTTTATTCTACGTTTTATGTAGTTGTAGTCAGTAACGTCTCCCTCTGTTAGTTCCATCAATCCTTCTTTTTCCCAACCTATGTAGTCTACTTGGTCACGTCTTGAACGAATAAAAGCATTATCCTTTGGAGCAAAGAAGTAAGGGATTACAGTAAACCTATCATCCTCTGGAATGATTAAAACAAAAGCAGAAACATCTCGCACACTAGCTAAGTCAAGTCCAGCGTAAGCAGTCATCCCTTTGTAATCTTCTAACTGTATTGGAGCTTTATTGCACTCCATCCATTGCTGGTCTGATAGCCACTTACTAGCTGATGACATCCATTGATTAAGATGTAACATTCTAAAAGTGTTCTCATAGCTTGGTAGTTTGATTGCTTTCTCTTGTTCTCTTTTGAGATAGTCTAATTTTACTACTTTAGATTCTATTCCTGGATTGGCTATTCTCAATGCTTCTTCACTTGTCCAATCTGTTTCTAAATCACAAGCGTATTTAACATAGTAGAAACTAGAGTCTTTGATTATACCCTCTGATACTTTACGACCATACTCCTCAGTCTTGTAGCATATAGACTCTCTATTATAACCAGCAGTTGTTATTGCTATTGTCAATGGTTGCCTCCTACTACCAACCGAAGTAGTCAAGGCATCCCATAGACTAGAGTCTTTCTGAACGAAGAACTCATCCATACAAATAAAACTAGCATTGTATCCAAACTTAGAACTTGCCTCTGAGCTGATAGCTTTAAAAGCTGAGTTGCTTTTCTCGTGGATAATAGAGTTCTTAAATACTTTAAGATTCTTGTTTAGTTGATTGTCAGCTCTTACCATTCCACTAGCAACATCAAATATAATTCCAGCTTGTTGTCTATCTCCAGCAGCGATATAACACTCAGCCGAAGGCTCGTTGTCGGCTAGTAACATATACAAAGCTATTGCACTTATCAAAGTTGACTTTCCGTTCTTTCTTGGTAGACAAATATAAGCAGTTCTAAATCTTCTTAGCTTACTATCTCTATACTTCCAACCAAATAAATCTCTAACTATTGTTTTTTGAAATGGCTCTAACTTAAATGGCTGACCTCCTAACTCTCCTTTGATATGCTTGATGTGATTCTCTATAAAGTAGACAACTCTATCTGCTGCTTTGTCATCAAAGTAAAAAGTCTTGTCCTCTTTAAGTTTCATCAATCAAAAAAATTAAAATCGTCAGTCCTTTCCTCATCTTGCTCTGGCATACTAAGGGATGCTCTGCTGCTCGGAGTAAATCCAAATTGCGTAGCAATTTTCATTGCATTCTGTAAAGCGTTTTGCATTACCTTATACTTTGGTGCAATCTTACTAGACCTTAACCTACCATCTTTGTCTACTGTCTGCTCTGTGAAGTTGCCTTGTAACTCTTGAGCTATCTCTCTATAAATTCCTATCTCGTTGCAATAGGCTGCTAAAATTGATAAGTCAGTCAAGTGTAACATTTTAATATTAG
>VTLG01004578.1_pt1 | contig 17825 bp, 20 predicted proteins | sample 4694571 | NCBI WGS metagenome assembly VTLG01 (sample SAMN12604809, study PRJNA352737) | marine metagenome | biome: ENVO:00000447; feature: ENVO:00000209|ENVO:00000569|ENVO:01000036; material: ENVO:00002151; isolation source: viral sequences binned using virsorter ... | reverse complement strand
TAAGATAGGTAGAAAAATTATGCGACAGGCTGAACTGCCAGAAGAGTTACGCTTGATGGATCTACGTAGAACTGGTACAACTGAGATGGTAGAGGCAGGTGTGCCACTGCCACAGATTATGTCGGTGACAGGTCACGCTAATCCACAGTCAGTGAAACCATACATTAAGAATACATATCTTAGTGCTAACAGTGCATTGACTGCACGACAGCAGTTTAAGGAGGAGTGACATGCCACTTAATAAAAAAGAATATAATAAAAAATATTATCAAGATAATAAAGAAAGGCTTCGCATACAGCATAAAAATTATCGTGCTGATAATAAAGAAAAAATACGTGATATGAAGAGAAAATATGTAAGTAATTATTCTAATATTAAGAAGTACACAGATGTAACTATACCCTTTTTAAGTTATAAAATAGGTAAAATGAAAGAAAGAAGCAATGACGTAACATTAACAGCAGAAGAACTATTAGAATTAATACCAAAGGATTTAAAGTGTCCTGTGTTTGGAATTAAGTTCTCATTTGGTAAAGGTAATGATTGGAAATTCAAACAATATAGTATGTCTGTAGATAGAATAGATAATAACAAAGGCTATCACAAAGATAACGTAGTAATTGTTTCTTCTAAAGCTAATACTATGAAAAGTTCAGCCACACTTAAAGAGCTATATCAAGTCGCAGATTTTTATTATGGACTAGAAAAAAGGAGTAAATCTAGTGCTTGAATATCTCAAAGGCTTAGACATCACTGATGGTAGTTCTGTACGTATGGATTGTCCTGAATGCAAAGGACGCAAGACATTCACAGTAACCAACAACAATGGACAGCTACTGTGGAACTGTTACAAAGCATCGTGCAGTGTAAGTGGCACACATAAGATGAACATGTCTGCTGAGTCTATATACAGGAGATTAAACATGGCTGAAGAAAGCCACACCACAGAATTTTGTATGCCAGTAAATATCGTGCCTTTGAGTGGTGAGTATACACACGCAATGGCATGGACTTCTGGTTGGGATTTGTCACCAAACAAACACGGCTTGATGTATGACATACGTGAACACAGAGTTGTGTTTCCTGTTGTTCATGGTGGTGTCACAGTAGACGCTACAGGCAGAGCAATAGGTAAGCGTTTACCTAAGTGGAAACGATATGGAAATAATAGGTTGCCATATGTTCACGGTTATGGTAAGGTGGCAGTTGTTGTAGAGGATTGTATAAGTGCTGCTCTCGTTGGAAGTGATCGACATACAGGTGTAGCATTAATGGGAACGTCAATGTCCAATGAACAAAAGCAGTACCTATCACAATTCTCTACAGCATTGATTGCTTTAGATCCAGATGCAATAAGCAAGGCACTACAAATAACAAAGGAGTTAAAGGGTGTAGTAGAGAAAGTTAAAGTCCTGATGTTGAAGGACGATTTGAAGTATGGGAATGACAGGGATATAGAATTACTTAACATGGCTTGAAAGGAGAAACGATGGAACTTTCTCTAATAAGAAATCTAATGGACAAAGATTTTTATGATGGTAACAAAGGCACAAGGTGTCCTGATAAACTCTTCACTAAAGATGTCCAGAAGATTAAATATGCAATAGATAACGCTATGGAAAACTATGAACGCAGTGTCTCACCAGAAGAAGTTGAGGCACTTTTTTTATCAGCTAATCCAACGCTTACTACTGCACAGAAGTCTGTGTTTGCAGACATGTTTGCAGAACTAAAGCAACAGCCACTAATGGATAAAGGTATAGCACGTGACGTTATGAGCACGTTGTTTAGACAGGTGGTTGGGGAAGAGGTAGCTAACTTAGGTTTTGATTTTGTTAATGGTGATGCTACTACCTTAGAACCACTGCGTAATTTACTAGACACGTATGCAGATGATTTTATTCCTAGCATACAGGTTAATTGGGATGAGACAGATATGGTTACACTGATTAAGCAGAACAGCATGGACCCACAATGGAAGTTTAACATACGTACCTTGGCACGTAGAGTACCCGGCATAAGTCAGGGCCACCTTATCACAGTGGGTGCTAGATCTAACACAGGTAAGACTAGTTTCCATGCAAGTTTAGTTATGGGTGACGGTGGGTTTGCAGATCAGGGTGCTAACGTAGCTGTACTATGCAATGAAGAGTCAGTGCAACGTGTACGTATGCGATACATCAATGCAGCTACAGGCAGGACAGGCAAGGATATACTTAATGATGTAGACAACAATCTCAAAGTGTACAGAGATAAGTCTAAGAACGTGAAACATACAGATGCTACGGCTAAGACTATGGATTGGGTAGAAGCTGTGTGTAAAAGATATAAACCTGATGTATTAGTACTTGACATGGGTGATAAATTCGCTAAAACTTCTACAACAATAAGTACACATGAGTTACTAAAACAGAACGCAGTACACGCTAGACAGATAGCCAAGCAACATGACTGTGCTATCTTCTACATGTCACAGCTTGCTGCTGAAGCAGAAGGACGCATTGTTCTTGATCAGTCCATGATGGAAGGATCTAAGACAGGCAAGGCAGCTGAAGCAGATTTGATATTGTTACTAGCAAGGAACTCTATCAAGGAAGCAGGTGACACAGATGAAGATCCAGAACGGCACATTACTATAGGTAAGAATAAGATTACAGGATGGCATGGTGTAGTAACGTGTGAACTAGATAACCAAGTAGCAAGATTTACAGCATAAGGAGGACACATATGGTAAATATATTTAGACCCAAACCAGATGCAGAGGAGCAGATATTCTACCCCTTTGGACCTGTTATGGGTTATAAGAAACTAAGTGCAAAGTTTGTATCAGATATGAATGCATTCTTTGACAAAGACTTTGCATCAATGACAGACTACTCTGATCAGCTAGTTGGTAAGGTAAAGCAAGAGTTATTTTTTACTGATGAGATGAGGGATACATTTTTAAATGAGATCAAACAGTTTGTGGGTAGTTACAATAACACAGCTACGATACGCAACTCATATGGACAGAGTATGTTAGACACAAAGAATAATAATTATTCTGTACAGTTTGTATCGGGATGGCTAGTGCGTCAGTTTGAGAATGATTACAATCCGTTGCATCTACATACAGGATGCAGGATGTCATGCGTTGGCTATCTCAAACTACCTGACGGTATTGACGATGAATGGCAGGAAGATTACAAAGATCATCATCCTTCACATGGACACATACAGTTTGTACACGGCACTGCCAGTACGTATAGTGCTACAAACTTTATGGTTAAGCCACAGGTGGGTGACTTTTATTTGTTTCCCAGTGAATTGTTTCACTGTGTCTATCCATTCAAGACTAAGGGTGAACGTAGATCCTTTAGTGTAAACTTTAACTTCCTTGAAATACCAAAGAAAACGGAGCATGAAAATGATGGAACAGTTAAAGCATCAGTCGTTGGTCAAGGGGGCTAGTGGTCCAGTGAAACTTACCTTAGACGTTGAGAACACAGTAACAAAGCGTAATGGTAAGTTGTATCTTGACCCCTTTGAACCTGACAATACATTAGTAATGGTGGGTATGCTTGATGATCATGGTAATGAAACAATCGTTACCTTTGATCACAGTGAGGTATCACCAACCAATGATGGGCATAGCATAGTGCAAGAGGCTTTGGATAAAGCTACTGTACTGATAGGCCACAACATTAGCCATGACCTTGTGTGGTTATGGGAGTCGGGCTTTAAGTACAGTGGTGCAGTGTTTGATACTATGATGATGGAGTACATCATACAGCGTGGCATCAAACAACCACTATCTCTTGAGGCATGTGCTGAACGGTATGAGTTAGATACTAAGAAGCAGGACACTCTGAAAGAATACTTAAAGAAAGGTTTGTCTGTACGTGACATACCACATGCAGAGTTATCTGAGTATCTTAGTGCTGACTTACATGCCACACAGCAACTAGCACATAAGTTAAATATAAAATTTAACACTGCTAATGACGTAGGCTTAGATAGGATTAGGCAACTTACAAATATAATGGTTGTGCTACTATCTAAGATACATATGCGTGGATTTAAAGTGGATAGTGACGCACTAGAAGAAGTACGTGTCACATTTGAAGAAGAAAGAAAGGAGATAGTAGTATATCTAGATGGAAAGGTAAGAGAACTTATGGGTGATGTACCCATTAATCTGAGTAGTCCAGAGCAACTGTCTACTCTAATTTATAGTCGTAAACCTAAGAACAAAACAGTGTGGATGAACGCACACGAACCTTATATGTCTAGTGCCAGTTTTACAGATCTAATTCGTAATGAGACTGACATTGTGTATAAGTCTAAGTTAAAGCAGTGTACAACCTGCTATGGTTCAGGCAAAATAAGAAAGGTAAAAAAGGATGGCAGTCCGTTTGCTAAAGAAACAAGATGTTCCACGTGTGGTGGTAACGGTTATCACGTTATTCCTACTAACGCTGTTGCTGGTTTAAAGTTTATACCACCTAATGCTAAGTGGGCTACAGCTAGTGGCTTCTCCACTAACAAACGCAATCTTGAGTTACTAGCTAATGCTGCAAAGAGAAAAGATATGCCAGATGCTCTTGAGTTTTTGGAGAAGGTGCAAAGGTTGTCTGCACTGGACACATATCTTTCTTCTTTTGTTGGTGGCATAAAGAATAATATTAAGGCTGACGGTATGTTGCATGTTAAGTTAAACCAACACATGACATCTACAGGTAGACTAAGTGGTAAAGAACCTAACATGCAGAACATGCCTAGAGGTGGTACGTTCCCTGTCAAACGTGTGTTTGTATCTCGTTTTGACAGTGGGCATATCATTGAAGCTGACTTTGCTCAACTAGAGTTTAGGGTTGCAGCATTCCTGTCACAAGATCCTATTGCAATACAGGAAGTAACAGAGGGTTTTGATGTACATGCCTATACTGCTCAAGTTATATCTGATGCAGGTCAGCCTATGAATAGACAGGAAGCTAAAGCACACACCTTTGCACCACTGTACGGTGCTAGTGGGTATGGCAGGTCAGAGGCAGAGGCTACATACTACTCACACTTTAATGAGAAGTATATGGGCATCGCAAGATGGCACAAGTCTCTTGCCAAAGAAGCACTAAATACTGGTAAGATACGCACACCATCAGGTAGGGAATTTTCTTTTCCTGATGTGGTACGTAGTCCTAGAGGCAGAGTGAGTCACTTCACTCAAATAAAAAACTATCCTGTACAGTCATTTGCTACAGCAGATATAGTTCCTATTGCACTGTGGCAGTTTGATCACATGTTACGCAATAAAAAGTCTTGTGTAGTAAATACTGTGCACGATAGTATCGTTATTGATGTACACCCTGACGAGTTGGATTGGGTAATACACGTAGTCCAAAGCACAAACGATAATATCAAGGATATAATACGTGAGTGGTTAGAGGTAGATTTCAATGTGCCTTTGTTATTAGAGGCAAAAATAGGTCAGAATTGGCTTGACATGAAGGACGTTACGTAGTATAACTATCATCTTTTGAGAAATTGTGTAAAGGAGAAAAAGCACATGGCAATGACAGAAACAATAGATACTAACAACTATGAAGTAATGGCTAAAGCAATGGGTATATCAGCAGATGCTAATACCAAGAGTGCTCAGAGCAACCTAGCCAGACTACGCATCAGTCATTCACCTATTATGGGAGACACAGAAGTTAAAGGTAAGAAGGTAAAGATGGAAGTAGTTCCCGGTGGGTATTACAGACTTGACGTACCAGATGGTAATGCATCTGTTGCATCAGGTATGTACTATGCACCTACTGCAAGCATAAGAACTTTTCTACAACGCTTCATGTATAAGCGATTCATTAAAGGATCTGGATCTGTTCCCAACAGGTTTGTTAAAACTGTTATGGGTGAATCACTCAAGATAGATCTTAAAGATAATGATGGTGGCTTTAACTGTGGTAAGCCTACAGGTTGGATTAAAGACTTCAAGGCACTGCCCCAATCACAACAAACACTGATCAAAGAGATCAAGCGTACACGTGTAATATTCGGTTTACTGGATCTCAAGGATGTAGTCAGTGAGAGTGGTGAAGAGGTTAAGCAGGACATCAAATCTTTTCCTTTTATCTGGGAGATAGACAATCGTAGTGCTTTTAAATTATTGGGTGACACGTATAACGCATTCAATAAAAAGAAGCTGTTACCTATCTCACATGCAATATCATTTGGTACTGAGGAACAGTCATTACCCAATGGTAGTAGCTTCTATCTACCTACTGTAGATGCAGACTTTAACAATGCATTGTCTATATCACAGGAAGACCATGAAACATTCAGTAACTTCATGTCTTGGGTAGACAACTATAACAATTACATTGTGTCTGAATGGGGCAAGAAGTCAGAGTCACTATCATCTAGTGATGAAAAAGTTTTAGATGAGTTTCATTCACTTGATGATGAAGCACCCTTCTAAATGAACCATCCAGCCGAACTGACGTTAGCACAGTACATGACAGATGCAGCCAATGGTAAGGCTGTAATGTCTGATGCAACTATTGAGAAGATAGGCAAGGACGTTATGGATGCGCTAAAGCGTCAGTTTGGTGGGGGTACTAAGCGTAAGGACTTTGCATTGAGGATGTCTAACGTAGGCAGACCTTCATGCCAGTTATGGTTTCAGAAGAACCGTCCTAAAGAAGCAGCACCTCTGCCAAGTAACTTTGTAATGAACATGATGTTAGGAGATATAGTAGAAGCAATATTTAAAGGACTGTTAACAGAAGCAAAGGTAGCATTTGAAGATGCAGATCATGTTGCATTAGAGATACCAGAAGCAGACGTTACAATTAATGGTACATATGATATAGCTATTGATGGTGCAGTAGATGATATTAAGTCTGCATCTGATTGGTCCTATCGTAATAAGTTTAAGTCCTTCGCGTCACTAAAGGAGAGTGACTCCTTTGGGTACGTAGGACAGTTAGCAGGGTATGCTAAAGCATCTGGTCTAAAGCCGGGTGGTTGGTGGGTGATAAACAAAGCCAACGGTAGCTTTAAATATATTCCTGCTAATGGTCTTGACATGATGGAGGAAATGTATAAAATAAAGAAGACTGCTCTAGCTGTAAAGAGTGACAAACTAGAACGGTGCTTTGACGCTATTGATGAAACATTCAATGGCAAAAAGACAGGCAATAAAATACTAGGATCAGAATGTAGCTGGTGTTCTTACAGACATGCCTGTTGGCCTACAATAAAAGAACTGCCAGCATTGAAGTCACGTGCAAAAGAACCTAAGATAGTTTCTTACGTGCATATTAAGGAGGAGAATAATAATGAAAGAGTTTCCTGAAGACAGTTATCTTGAGGCAAACCCGGATGTTAAAGAAGCCGTTGAGAATGGACAGTTCCGTGACGGTAAGCATCACTATGATGCGTTTGGTAAAAATGAAAACAGGAAAGGACTAGATGAATGGAAGATGAGCTAATAGATCTAGAGAACTCTATAAAGGATTTGGAAAAACAGTTAGTCGAAATGAAACGTGAGTATAGAGAAAAGCGTACATCAGCTTTACGGTCAGCACTAGAGGCACGTAAAGAGATAGACGCAACTATACGTGGTGAATTAAAGACGTTAGGCTATCAGCATATTCCTGCCTTTGTTACTGGTGGAATAGGAAGATACTTCTAATCAGTGATGAACTACGCTAGGTATGCTCATGCAAGGAAGTATGGGTACAGGTCAGGCTTAGAGAAGAAACTCGCTGACTACCTCAAGTCAATTAAAGTAACGTATGACTATGAGAGTATTAAGATTGAGTGGGAAGATCTAGCCTACCGTACCTATACTCCTGATTTTATACTGTATAACGGTGTAATCATTGAGGCAAAAGGTATGTTTACTGCAATAGACAGGCGTAAACATCTTTGTATTAAGAGGCAACATCCTAAGTTGGATATACGTTTTATATTTGAAAACAGTAAACGTAAATTAAGAAAAGGTGCTAAGAGTACATATGGTCAGTGGTGTTTTAAGCATAACTTTCTGTATGCAAACAGAGTTATCCCTGAAGAATGGATAAAAGAAAAAGGTAAGAATAAACATAATAAGTTTATATGTTTTACTGGAACTAAAAGGAGAGTGGTATGAAGAAACCTACACCTACTGACTTTGAACCAAATGACTTTGTTATCAGGTTAAGACCTCATATGGAAGAAGATGAATGGATTGGTGACGTAGACATAAGTATTATGTGGGATGGCAGTAATGACCTGTCTGATAGTGACTTTATTAATTTCATGCACCTTACTAAAATGGTGTGTGCTTCTGTTCCACTAATGGAAGATAATCCTAAGTTAAAGAGTGACATAAGCGACTTTGTATATGGGTCTTATAATGATATAGGTGAAGGTAGTGCCTCACCGCAAAGACAACCAGAGATAATTGACAGACAGGGCAACGTAGTGTATTTATCTTTTAACACAAAAACGAAAGGATCAGCATGATGCAGACATTAACATTAGGAGAAGAAACTATTACCATACCTGATATGGTTAATAGCCCACCTCATTACAACCAGAGTGGTGTAGAATGTATTGATGCTATCAGTGCTGCTACTGGTGATAACTTTAAGTATTACCTGCAAGGTAACATAATAAAATATTTATGGAGGTTTGATTACAAGGGCAAGGCTGTAGAAGATCTTAATAAAGCAAAGTGGTATCTAGATAAATTGATAGAACATGTGGACAAGTAATGAGAATAAAAGTTTTTTTAACTTTATGTGTAGATACAGAAGAGTATCCAGTACCTTCTGATGGAGATGTAGCGTCAGAAATAAATGATGCATTGCGTGAGTATCTGCATGACCTAGATGGTGCAGAGATAGTAACACTAAAAACTATTATGGAGAGATGATTATGCACACTAACAACTATTTAACTTCTGACTATCAAAACTTTATTGCACTGTCTAGGTATGCTAGGTGGAAGGACGCTGAACAAAGACGAGAGGGCTGGTTAGAGACAGTAGAAAGATACTTTAACTATTTAGAAAACTATATTAAAGATACCTATGGTTATGTGATGCCAGATAAGTTACATCAAGAAGTGTCAGGGGCAGTACAGGATCTAGCTGTTATGCCTAGTATGAGAGCTATGATGACTGCTGGTGCACCATTAGATAGATGTCACGTAGCTAGTTATAACTGTTCATATATAACTGTAGATACACCAAGAGCGTTTGATGAATGCATGTATATACTTATGTGTGGTACAGGTGTAGGTTTCTCTGTTGAGAAACAGTATATTGAAAAGCTACCAGTAGTGAATGAGAAGTTAGAACCTACAAGCACAGTTATTAAAGTAGGAGATTCACGTGAGGGTTGGGCAAGATCACTTAAAGAACTCCTAGCTATACTGTATGCAGGACAGATACCTATGTGGGATGTCAGTGAGGTAAGACCTTCAGGAGCGAGGCTAAAGACATTCGGAGGTAGGGCATCTGGTCCTGCACCACTTGAAGACTTGTTTAACTTTTGTGTCCAGAAGTTTACTAATGCAGTAGGACGTAAGTTAAGCCCACTAGAATGCCATGACATTATGTGCAAGATAGGTGAGGTAGTAGTCGTTGGTGGTGTAAGACGCAGTGCACTTATTAGCCTGTCTGATATTGATGATGATCAGATGAGACATGCTAAGTCAGGGCAGTGGTGGGAGCATGAAGGACAACGTGCATTAGCTAACAACAGTGTAGCCTATGCACAGAAGCCAGACATGGGTACATTCATGCGTGAGTGGCTCTCTTTATATGAGAGTCAGTCAGGTGAACGTGGTATATTCAACAGACAGTCAGCAGTAAAACAAGCATCAAAAAGTGGTAGAAGAGATACTGATCACATGTTTGGATGCAACCCATGCTCTGAGATAATACTAAGACCAAACCAGTTCTGTAACTTATCAGAGGTTGTTGCACGTGAAACAGATACAATAGACAGTCTTAAAAGAAAAGTTAAGTACGCAACCATACTAGGCACTATGCAGTCTACACTAACAGACTTTAAATACTTACGTAAGATATGGAAAGATAACACAGAAGAAGAAAGACTACTTGGTGTGTCTCTTACAGGTATCATGGACTGCCCATTGCTAAATGGTAGTCAACAAAATCTACAGGCAGTACTAACAGAACTAAAGAAAGTAGCGATTGAAACAAATAAAGACATGGCAAAGAAGCTAGGCATTAGTGTGTCCACTGCTATAACCTGTGTTAAACCATCAGGTACTGTGTCACAGCTAGTTGATAGTGCTAGTGGCATACACACAAGACACAGCAGGTACTACATTAGAACTGTACGTGCAGACAACAAAGATCCTATGACACAGTTTATGATGGACATGGGCATACCAAGTGAACCTGATGTTACTAAACCATTAGAGACTACAGTGTTTAGTTTTCCTACAGTAACACCTAAGAGTGCTATGGTACGTGATGACATGTCTGCACTAGATCAGCTAAACATATGGCTAGACTACCAGAACTACTGGTGTGAACACAAACCGTCTGTTACTATATCTGTACGTAAGGATGAGTGGATGGATGTAGGGGCATGGGTATATAAACACTTTGATGATGTGTCAGGTATTAGTTTTCTACCGCACAGTGAGCATGTATACAAACAAGCACCTTATCAAGAGGTTGATAAAGGAACATGTCTAGAGATGGTAGCACGTATGCCTACTAAGATTGATTGGAGCAAACTATCTGACTATGAGAAAGAGGATGGCACTACTGGTGCTAGGGACTTAGCGTGTTCAGCAGGTGTTTGCGAGGTAGTGGACTTAACTAACTAGGAGATGGGTATGAGAAGAAACTTAAATAAGAATGACGCACCTCTAAAGATACAGTTTAAGAAAGGCTACCATGCCTTTCAAAGAGGTGCTAAGTATACTAACCCATACAGGCATAACTCTATGCAGTATAGAGAATGGGAGCGAGGCTATAACAAAGCCTACTTTGAGAATCTGAGAAAGGTAAAGTATGAAGAACAGCTTAGAGCAGTCAGCAATTAACTGGTTAAAGGAGAGATATGCTATGTTAGATTTCAATGATTATCAAAAGATAGCAAAGACTACAGCAATATATCCAGAGGAATATAAGATTACATATCCAGCTTTAGGTTTGGTTGGGGAAGCAGGTGAGGTAGCTAATAAGGTAAAGAAACTTATTAGGGATGGTGAAGATACCATGCCTCACGATTGGAAGGAACAGTTAGCGTCAGAGATAGGTGATGTACTGTGGTACTGTGCAGCACTGGCATCTGATTTAAACATGTCACTTGGGGTGATTGCTGCACAGAATAAAGATAAGTTAGAAGCTAGGTTAAAGAAGGGCACACTGCAAGGTAGTGGTGATAAGCGTTAATACCTTATAAAGATTTATATAATTCACTTATTACTTTTTCAAACTCCAAAGCCTCTGCAAATATATCTTTATTTCTATTTTCTGCTTGTACATCCAGTACAGTTTTACCGTCATATCTTTGAGAAAATAACTGATCTATACCCATGCGTATCTTCTTAGGTAAGTTTACATACCGTTCCCTATTAAAAGGATCGGGTTTACGATTAGGAAGTTCTGTTATAAGCGAACCTTGTAGTTCAGCAAATTTTCTTGCTATTTTTCTCATGCTTAATAATTTGTTATTAAAGGAAACTTCTTTTAAGTCATCACTTAAAGATTTATAATAATCGGTTTCAATATGATTAGTAAATTCTCCCTCCATAAATACACCCATATGTAATTTAACAAGAGACTTTGCTCTCTCATCTTTCATTCTGGGAACAAGTTCATAGCTTTTAATACCTAGTCGTAGTAGTTCTTTCTCTAAGGCACTAGTTCTTTCTTGCCTACTTATACCAAATAGAGCACGATACAAAGGAGCCTGTTTAATTCTAGTTGCTTCTCTAGTAGGATCTTCTGCTTCAGGCAAGAGTTGTTTAAATAATGGTAAAGTGTACATGATACCCTGTTGGACTGTTTCTCCAAATCTTTCTAATCCTCCTACACCCTCTAATTCTTTTCTGTTTCTTGCAAGAGCTTCATCCTGATCTATTTGCGCCCACATATCACTAAGAAATCTAGCTGGAGCAAGTGGTAAATTAAATACACGTACAGCCCATTCTCCTACCATTTCCCCTACACGTTCTCCTGTTAAAGTTTTTCCTTCTGATCCATCTGCTTGTATAACTTCTAATAGATCATCAAATGCAGCAAAGCTAATAGGGCTTCTAAGTCTAGTTCCAGCAAAATCTGTAATAAAATCTCTAATATTTATTTTATCAGTAGTTCCTAATTGTATTTTAGCTAATACATCTCCCATAGCTGCATAAGGAACTATAGGTACAAACTTACGTAGATCAGATAAACGACCACTACTATTTCTTATCATGTGAGGTGGGGTGTCTTGATTTTCTAATCTATATTTATATGAAGCCAACAATAAAGAGCTTCCTACTGCAAACTTAGAAAGTTTATCTCTTGCGTCATTGAGTAATAAAGTTGCTTCAATTTCCTCCTGCTTACCGTCTGGGGTTTTTCCTTTCTTTGATGTTGTTAAATCATCTAACTTTTTCTGTGCCTTTATAATATCTGCTGAATATTTTTTAGCTATGCCTCTATATAAATTTGTAGCACCATCAACTATACTTATAGGAGAGTGTGCTAAATTAAAAGCTAATGCATTTATAAAGAATCTAGGATATGCATTGTCAGCAGTACCGATAACAGGAACTAACGGACCTACTGCTTCAGCTATTTTAATTAAACCGTATCCTGCTGAGTTACCTATACCAGCTAATGACTGACTCTCTCCAAATTTAGGCATGTAAGAAAAGGTTGCTTTCATAGAGTCATCTACAGCATTCTTTAATATAGCAACAGGAACACCCTCATTACCTACTAATACATCATCTAATTTTATACCCTGTCTTCTTAGTTGTTTGTCTAATGAATAAGAAAATACAGCCCTTCTTACATACACATCCTGTATCATGTTTAGTGAGTTTAGGTATCTTACACCAGCACTTAAAGTTTCAGCTTGATCTCCACTAGCATCGGCTATAGCTCTTTCTATTTGATAGAGTAAAGATTTATTCATGGACAACACTCGCTGTGATATTTCAGCAGACTCTATAGGACGAGCTAACCTGTACAGTAATCCTAAAGAATCTCTAGTAAATTCTTTCCAACCTGTTGCACCAACTCCAGCGTCAAATTCACCTTTGTATGTATTATAAAGTCCTCTTCCTCCATGATAGAGTGCAGACTCTACCGTATTAGTAGCTGCACGTATTGGTGCAGTTAACAATGCTGTAGTAATATTACCCCATGTAGTAGAGGGTGCGACAACACCAGCAGCTCTACGTTCTCTGTCAGCCCTTCTGTAGACATCATATACTTTACCTAAGTATCCTATAGTTTTTTTATTTTTTGTACTGTTTAATGCTTTTAATCTAGCATCTAACTCAGGATCTACTTTTCTATTTTTTATAAGCCATTTACCAAACTGGCTATAAGCAGCTAGATCAGCACCTGAATCAGATAAACTTTTACCTGCTATATTCATAAACTGTTGTTCTGTTAATCCTGCATTAGCAACTGCTCTTTCAAGCACATCACTATCTATCATTACCTGCCCTGTCTGCCTTCCAAATGTATCTCTACCTATTCGGGTAGTCAATAATATATTACGAACAACCTCACTAGCTTTTTTACCAAGTTCTATGTCTAACGGTTTTCCTAATAATTGTTGCTGTTCTACTATTTCAAATGCGATAGCGTTCATTCTTTTATGAAGATCTGTTTTTAAAGATCCTTTTAGTAGATCAGGATGTTTAACTTTTGCTAATTCATTTATTAAATGCTCACCCTCTACAGGGTCAAAAGTAGGTGCATCTTCAGGTATACCTTCTTGACTTTCTTTTTTTACTAAAGACTCTTGTGCTTTCTTTAATCGTTCAGCAGCAGCTTTCTTAGCCATATCATCAACACCTATAACTGTCTTAGATATTGCCTTACTACCAAAATAACCAGAAGCAGCTCCTAGTGGTGCACCTAATCCAAAGCCTAGCGATGCCATCTGTGCAGCACGTTTAAAATCAAAGTCTACTTCATCTTCTGTTTTTTCAGCCTGTGCTATTCTCTGTGTACCTAAATCCTTTGCACCTAGTTCAGTACCTACTAGTAGACCTGTTGCTACCCCTTCTTTAGTTGCACTTTTCTTAGCTAATTGTTTAGCCTGTTCTAATGCTGCTTTTCTACCACTGACCTTTAATGTTTGTTTAAGTACTTCCATGCTACCACGTACAGCTAACTTAGAAACTATTGGGCTAAGAAGTATTAAGGGATCAGATATATTATACCATAGATAATCAAAGATAGCTGAAGCAGTGTTTCCACCACCTTCCTCAGTAAAGTCAGCCATATTAACTGTAGTTTCTGTCCATATATCTGCAAAGTTATTGCGTTCTTCCTGACTAGCAGTACGCAACCAATCTAGCTGTGGAACCATATATAATGAGTTACTTTCAAACTTACGTTTTTCAGTAAGCCATCGTTCTAGATAATCTCTATTAGACTCATTTTCTTTTTGTTGTCCATTTTCACCAAAAGCACTGGACATAAATGTATTTACTTTGGCTATAAATTCAGGACTGTCTGCATATGCTTGCAGAGGTATCTTCTCTATTTCAGGTTCTTTTTCTACATCTATTAAACCACTCATTAAACTACGTTGTTTAGGTGCAATGGCTTGAGGAGGTAGATCTCTACTTACTCTAGAAACTGGTAAAGGTTCCTCTACCATTTCACTGCCTGTATCTAGTTCTTCAACTTCAGCATCAACAATAAAAGAATTTTCTATCAAAGATTTTTCTTCCTCTGATAAGCTGTCAGTTTGAGAATCAGGCATTTCTAGTTTTTCTGACACTGAAAAACCACCTGCTATGTTAGCCATATCTTCAGGAGTTAGATCAGTATCTTGATCTAAAGTTGTATCTAATGACATTATCTACTACCTCTACTTATTTGTTACATTAGCAAGTACATTATTAAGAGCTTCAGTAGCAATACGTTCTGTTACGTTAGTTTGCTTCATTATTACACTGATTACATACTGTTTATTTTGTCCTAGTAACTTACCACCTCTATCTTTTATTGTGTTCATAAGAGCCTTATTATCTAGTATAATGCCAGTTGTCCTCTCTACAGGGTCTGTTAGATATGTAGGTTTTTTATTTTCTGTAGATCCTTCAGATTCTGGTGAAGTCTCAAAGATGCCAGTTAAAGAACCTTTTGGGATTGTATCTATTGCCATATTATCTGGACTACCTGCATCTGTAAGTGCTCGTACACCGTCTAAAGACATAAGATAGCGTTCTGCGGTAGGATCTAAATTTAAGCTCTTCGCATTTCTATATACGTTTAGTTCTACTTTTTCCATATTTGATTTATGCCAATCCATTACTAATTGAGGATCTGCTTTTTCGTTTACATCTACTAACGATTGCAAAGCACTAGGTAAGTCCTTTCTATTTATAGTGCCGTTTTCAATTTTAGTACGCATCTGTGTAAGCCATTCCATAGGTCCAACATTAGATTTCCAACCTATGCTTCTATTAAAATTTTCTTTTTCAGACTTTACCCATGCCATTGCGTTAGTAAAAGTAAAACTACTTCCGGGTGTACGAGATGTGCTTCTAGCACCTGCTTTCATTGACATTGCTTTTGTAATATTTTTTTGTTGGGTTAGCAGTGCATTGTACTCTTTTTCATTATAAGGCTCATTGTTTTCTATGGCATTCAAGTATGGAAATAACTCAGTTGTAACTCTATCAAATAATTTATTTAAATCTGGTTCTTGTGAGAGTAGGCTTACATCCTTAATATCCTTTACAGTACGTGTTTCATTCTCAATTAATTCCCTTACACTTTCAATTTGCTTTTTATTAGTTGCAGGATCTTTTTCTAACTCTCGTAGCTTATTTTGCAGTCTTACCAATCTTATGTTAGACCTATCTAGAGCTTCTTTTGTATCTTTAGGCACTTGACGTATAGAAGAAGATGGTATCCCCTCTAGTACAGGTGCTACCTCACCTTTTAATTGTGGCATTTCACCTAATCCTACTGCTGTTAGATACTCTCTTTTTTCTCTTTCAACTCTAGATGAAGAGTCTTCTCCCTGAAGTATACTAGCCCAACCACTATTTTTTATTTCAATAGGTTTATCTTTAGTAGGTCGTGGTACATACGTTAATGCAAGTTGTCTACCTGTAGGACTAATACGATCTTCTAATGCACCACTTAATTTTAATTGCTCATACACAGAAGTACCCAAAGTTTCTGCGTTAACTGCTAACTTTGTAGCGGCAATTTTAGCAGCTTCAACAGATCCATATTCGGATAATAAAAATTGGGCAGAATCCATACCTTTATGTTTTTTTCCACCTAATATACCAGCTAATTCATTTGCTCCTTTTTCAAATTCTTTTAACTCTGCCTCATAATTCTCTCCTTTCTTTATAGCGCTTTGAGCAGCAAGCTGTGCCATTTCTGAAACCTTTTTTTCGTTAGCTTTTAAATCAGCTTTTATAACATTCGTAGCTCCTGTAGCAACACCTCCCAAAAAACCCCATTTAAATCCCATTACTGCCTCCTACTCATTAAACCACCAGAAACTTCTTCATCTGGTACAACACTATCGGGTTCCTCTGTAACCATTTCTACAGGTTCTTCCTCAGTATATTTTTTCATTTTATTTAACATAGAATATTTTTCCATAGGTCGTTTTAGTGTATCTTCTTCTAAACCGCTATCATAATCTATTCCAGCAGCGTCTACTGTAAGTAGCATCATCTCCATTATAATAGGCAAGGCAAGCATACCTGAATCTATACTATGGATACCCTGCATTACAGCACTCATTTGAATAGTATTTGCTATAGTAGTTAGAGGTATACCTGTGTCAGCTACCTCTATCAGCTTATTAGTAAAATCTTCTTCTGATAATTTTTCCATATAGTAGTCTGCTACATCTTGTGTATTAACAAAACGTGGTGGCTGTTGCCAAGGTCTATTGCCTAACTCTGTTGTTAATGACATACCCGGAATAGGCGCATCAAAATTTTGTGCATCAACCATCTACAAGTCTCCCTCTTTCCTTTTGTATTGCATTAACATAACTACGTACAAGATCTATATCTGTTACTGTAGTACTATTTTCCTTAGATGTACGTGTAAGCAATCCTTTAGACGCTGGTGCTGTTTCTTCAGGAGCCTCCATCTTTATAATTTTATTATATATATCTTTTGTGTGGTTAAGTTGCATAATATTTTATCCTTATCAAAATGCTTTACCTATAAAAGCAGCACCTAGAGTACCTACTAAATTACCAATAGCAGATCCTGCTGCAGTTGCAGCCTCTTCTTCTGCTATTTGTTTACGTGTATCAGCATTTATGTTAGTTATTGCTAATTGGTTTATTCTTTCTAATTGATTTTCAGCAGAAGTATGTGCAAACTCGATTACATCAGCGTACTGTTGCCACAGATCATTGTAAGCTGTTTCTGTTATATCTAGTAATGCACTGGCATTTAATTCATTAGCTCTATTGACTGCTTCTGTGTCGGCTGTAGCTATTGCCCTACGCCACACAGCATTAGCCTGATCTATTACTAACCTGTTCTGTGCATTAAACTGATCACGCTGGTTGCCTATCTCAGCATTAAATCTGTCAATGGTGTTTTCTTGACCAGCATTAAATTGTGCTATTGCATTCT
>VTLG01000210.1_pt1 | contig 17829 bp, 16 predicted proteins | sample 4694571 | NCBI WGS metagenome assembly VTLG01 (sample SAMN12604809, study PRJNA352737) | marine metagenome | biome: ENVO:00000447; feature: ENVO:00000209|ENVO:00000569|ENVO:01000036; material: ENVO:00002151; isolation source: viral sequences binned using virsorter ... | reverse complement strand
CAGTTTGGTCAGCAGTTGCACTTGCTTCAATACCATTTAATTTAGTATGGTCAGCATCAGTAAACACGTTGCTATCACTAGCACTTTCAACAAGTGTTCTAATCTCTGCTGCGGTCTGGTCTGCTGTTGCAGATGCTTCTATTGCATTTAACTTAGAATGATCTGCGTCAGTAAAGACATTACTATCACTAGCACTTTCTACTAATGTTCTAATTTCTGCTGCTGTTTGATCTCCTGTAGCTCCTTCTTCTATACCAGATAATTTATCTGTAATCTCTTGTTGTGCAAATATAATTTGGTCACTATTAGCATCAAGGTCTGCTTCTGTTAAAACACTTCCATCTGAAAAATCTACCTTCTTAGCACTTATATCTGTATCTCTTTGAAACTTAATAGCTGCACCATTAGCAGGGGTGTTGCCACTTGTAAAAGTAACAGTAGAACCACTAATCGTATAATGGGTAGTAATGGTTTTAAGTACACCAGCAACAGTAACATCTATCTCACTATTAGCTAAAAAAGAAAATGATATTGCAAAAGCATTTGTACTTCCATTACCTGTATGGTTAGTTGATGATGCTGCGGTGTTAGTAGCCATAATTAATAATTAGGATCGTAAGCTTTCTGGAAAGTCTGATTATTCTTTATTGTATCGTTATATAGCAATGATTTCTTTTGTTTTTCCATAATTGCATTTTGAATAAAATCACTATTTTCTGATCTGTGAACGTAGAAAAACATTTCTTTGCCTAATCTAACATAATCTGCATATATGTCTCGTATGCCTACTGTTGATCCTACGTCTGGATCTCCATTTAATACTTTATCTCTTAACTCTTTAAATATTCCTTCGTAGCGTACTACTTTATTACGAGACTTATAATCTTCTATTTCTTCCATGTGTGCTTTTATGTATGGCAAATCGAAATATGCTGTTAATGATTCTTCTAATGTTTTATCACCATACAGTTTATAACCTTTAGTTCCTTTAGGAAATGTAGCAGTATTAACGTAACCTATCATTTCGTTATATAAAGGGGTTGTTAGTCCTACTTCTGCTTGCTCTACTAAACCAGTACTTTGATCGTTATATTTAAAATTTACTTTTGAGTTTACACTTGGTTTTTGTGGGAAATAATTTAGTGTTTGAAAATTACTAAATATAGGATGATTTCTACTTTCTGATGAGACTATAAAATTAAGTAAATTTAAACCTTTTCTGTTGTATGTTTTCTTTACTCTTTCATTTGTAATAATTTCTCTTTCGTACGGAAACTTCTCATATCCATTTTCGTCAAATCCTTCACCAGCAAAAGGTATATATTTATTTAATTCAACTCTAAAGTTCTTCCACCACCCATCTTCATCAAACCTACTACTTAACATTTTTTTACTCTTTAACCCTTCAAATTCTTTATCAGACATTATTCCAGTTTTATTAAGACCATAACCAATATCATGTTTGGTATCTTTTAAAGCTCTTGGTGCAAATGATGTCAATATATTTCTAAAAAATCCATTACCAGCATCAGTAGGATCATTAACAAATTTAAATAAATCTTCTACACCAAACATATTTGCACTATTTAAAAAACTTCTAACGGTGTAATAAGATGCTAAACCTACAAATTCTTGGAAAGTTTGTTCTGGCATTTTATCTGCTAAATCAAATAAATTAAGTTGATTTATAAATGTTTGTGTTGTTGGATCTAATTTTGCTAATTGATAATATTCATATTTTGGTTTGCCGTCATCACCTATCTTTGGAGTACCATCATCATTTTTCTGCAAGAAACCTACTGATTGATCTAATTCATGTGCATTTCTTCTTGCTGTTAAAGCATCTTTTTCAAACTTAGCATTAGGATTATTAATACCTAAAAACTTAGATTCTGTACCTTGAAATATTACATTAGGTGGATTTATAGGATCATTCTTATTACCTTCTTTTAACTTTGCAAAAAATGCTGGTGCTAATAAAATATTACCTAAAAATAATCTACCTCTAGCTTGTCTTGCAACTAACGGATCTGGACTATTTAGTTTCTGCCACATTGATGGCATTAATAAATTTATAACACCTGTTCTTTCAAAACCTCTTTTAGTAATGTTTACTGGTGATCTTAAAAAAAACATAAATCTTTTTGCCAATGGTGAGGTTGACGTAAATCTATTCAATGATGATGCTGCCTGACCAAATATAAAACCTTCTGTAAACATAGGTTCAGTAAAGGTTTGACGTTTTGCAAACTCTAATCCACCTTGCATAGCTTTTGCTAAATCATCATCTATAACACCACGTTTTAATACTTTTTGTGATTTATTAATAAATAACTCTTGTGCTGCTTTTAATCTACCCATAACATATTCATTTAATTCACCACCTGTCTTACCTAGTTTTAAACCATCACGATACGCATAAAACATTTGTGATGAATTTATAGCACCAGCTTGAAACATACCATCCATTGTTTGCATAACATTGCTTCCATACCTTAAAGTTCCTTGTACAGGTTTACTATCAATAAGAGCAGATACAGCTTGTCCTAGTCTTGTATTTTTAATTTCCATTGCATTAACTTTAAATTTATTACCTAAAATATTATATTCTCTACCTGTAAATGGCAGTTGACCTTCTAGTATTTGACTACTAAAAGCATTTTGACTAACATTTTCTAACTTAGTATTTCTAGGATTTATAATGTTAGTTTGATTTAACCATGATTGTTCAGTAACGTATTTAGTAAAAGTTTCATTTACAAAATTAAAATCATTTACATATCCTATAACTGCTCGTAAATTTTCTTCAAACATTGTAGTATCGCCTTTAAATAATTTGTAAATCATATAAGGATCACCCATCATTTCTGCACTAAAAAATAATGCTTCTAAAGCATTAGAAGTAAAGTTTACTATCTGTGTTGCTGGATGAAATAACAATAAATTTATAGATAAATCATTCATAGGAGATATAATTTTGTCATTTAATATTGCTGTTAATAAATTCATTTCAAATAGTTTTTGCAGCTTTTGTGGATCTCCACCTGCTCTATTTAATACACCAAACAAATTATCTAACTTCATATAATCACCAGTTTTTAATGCTTCTGCGTGTGCATCTTGCACCATTTGTTGAAAGTCAGAAAATCTTTTACTATATTTTTTGTTGTTAAAAATTACTTCTTCTTTTGTTTTTACTCTAAATTGAAACTTCTCAGCAGGTGATAATTTAGCCCATTCTTCTGGATCTATGCCTTTTGTAGGTATAGACATTGCATATAAACCAGCACCAGTTTCACTACCTATGGGTACAGCTAATTCTATCCAATCATCTATTTCTTTCATATTGTCTAAAAACTTTTCCATATTTGCATCTACAAGACCAAAATCTTCATTAGCAATAGCTGTCTTTAGTCTTATAGCTACATCATTATTTTTTCTAGCTAATAGTGTTATTTGTTCTGCTAAAGCATAGTTGAGTTCTGGCAATGGATTCATATCTAATATTTGTGCCATTGTTTCTGCTCTTGCTTTTAACTCAGGTGTATTACTTAGTAGCTCTATTGCATTTTCTACTAATGATCTTTGTGTTCTTGATTTACCTAATAAACCATCAGCTTCTAATGCTTTTACTCTTTGCTTTAAAATGCTGTACATTTCAAACTGTTTGCGGACATGAGGTAGCTTCATAAAGCTATCTTGATCTCCCATGTCAAAATCACCAGTTGGTCTGCCAGCATCACCACCACCAGCATCACCACCACGACCATCACCTTTTGGTGCGCCTATTCCTTTTCTATTTGGTCTATTTCCATTTCTCTTATAAGTAATATAATCAACTTTGTTCATGTCATCAAAGTTTCTATACTCTATAGGCAAATCTGTTTTCTTATATTTAAATTGACCGTTATTAGAATTAAAGTCATTAAAGATTTTTGTTGTTCTTGTATCACCAAATTTGGCTCTAACATTTGCCATTATAGTTCTAAAGTATTCTTGTATTTCTTGACCTAATCTTTTCCAAGTACCTATTTCTGCATCAGGCAAACGACCTTCAAAATTAAAAAATTCATCTGTCATTGTTTCTGCAAAATATTCATCTATATTTGTATATCTATAGTTTTCATTAGTAAATTTGTTTCTTTCTAAAAATTCATTTGCAATCTTTTTAAATGTTTTTGTATCGTTTGGTCTTTTTAAATTACCTGCTTTCATTTCGCTAAATATTTTGTTTTTTAAAACATTAGCTCTTCTTATTCCAGCAAAAGGTGAAGTCTGTTCAAAAGACTCTAAAGCATCAACTAATAATGTATCTACGTCTTTTGTATTTATATAATCTTTTTTATTAGCATCAAAATTTTGCAGGTATTTGTTTCTTTTTTTTGCAAATTCTTTTCTTAATTTTTTAACTTCTACGTCTGGTAAATATCTTGATAATGTATGCCATAACTCATGTATATATGTACGACTAAAATCACCTTCTTCAAAAATTTTACCATTTATCTCTACTAATTTATTTTCAAAATTAAATCTACCAGCAGCACCTATTTTACTGTTAATACTAAAAGAAACATCATTTAATCTACCACCAGCAAGATTATCAACAAATCCATTTAAAAGTTCATAATCACCATCACTTAATTTTTGAAACCTAATTGGTGGATATGTTACAACATCACCAGTTTTTGCATTTTTATATGTATAACCTTCTTTTGGACTACCATCTATTCTATTCTTAAAATTTAAAAACTTTAGTCTTTCTTTTAAATATTCTTTACCACGATTATTAAACAAGCCTTTACCACTATCTAAATTAGTCATAAATGGTGTAGCTGCTTCATCACCTTTTATATCTAATAACTGCTTTAAATTATCTTCTGTTAAAGTTCCATTTGTATCTAACTCGGCAATAGCCTTATTTATATAGCTTATTTTACCGTTATCTTCATCAGCTAAACTTTCAACAACAATGTCATTTCTTTTATATAACTGTTCTATTTTTTGATCTAGCGTTAACTGATTCCATTGAACATCATCTATATACTTATAATTAACATCAGGTCTAAAACCTCTTTTACTAATTAATTCTTGTGTTATACGTTCTACTAATAATGGATCTTTTTTAATAGCTTTTATTTTTTCTACTGTGCCATCTACTAAAAATCTACCTAAATCAACAGTTTCACCAAATGCAGTTTTAAAACCTATTCTACCTGATCTATTTAATCCTCTTACACCTGTATAACCTAACTGAAAAGGTAATGCTTCTGCTAAACCAAATTTTAATTTAGATAATATAAAACCATCTTCTTTTGGATCTGTGCTTGTTAAAAATCTATATAGAGCAGTATCTAATTGTGGAACTTTATTAACTAACGGTTCAAAAACTTTAAAGAAATTATCTGTTTCACTATCTAAAAATAAAACAGAAGCAATAAAATCCTCTGTAAAACCTAATGCTCTATTGTGAAAAAAGTTTGCTACATCTTGTACCTTTGCACCTTTTAAGCTGTAATTAACAGGTTTATAATCAAACTTACCTAAACCTGTAACTGGATTAACACCGCCTGATAATTTATTACCGACACCTTTAACTGCATTAGAACCAACAATAAATCTGGTCATAATACTTACAGTATCAAATACATTTTTATTGCCTTGCTCTGGATCTACCATAGTAAGACTTTCTGTAATACCATCAATATCGAAAATTTCAAACTCTTTATATTCTTGACCTGCTATTTCTCTAAAAAAGTTTATACCTCCGTCATATAGCTCATTTATAGCCATTGGATATGCAGCAAGAAATCCTCTTACTGTTTGACCAACAAAACTATCAGCATTTTCTTCAGCAAACTTTAATTTATTTCTATAGTCTTTTAATGCTTTTTGTTTTCTTACTTCTAATTGCGTATTATATTTTGACTTTAAATTCTTAGGTAATATATCACCAACTTTTTTATATACTTTATTTGTAAATTGATTATCAAAATTCTTTTCATATTCTGCAAACTTTTTATCATAAAAATCAGGTTCTTCCGTATTATCTGTTAATGGTGTATTCTCATCACCTATAGAAAAAGGTATTTTACTATTTTCTAAATCTAAATCATTAAATATTTTGTCTGAACTTGCTGCATCAAATACTGGTTGATCGCTATTAGCAAAAGCATCTTCTGTAGAGATAGTATTTGTATCGTTAAGACTATCAAAAGCTGTTGTAATTTTAGTCTCAGGTGAGCTTTCTGTTGCTTCGTACTTCTCAGGAAAATTAGAAGATGTCATTTACTTACCTATAAGTTGTTTTCTAGCTTCTTTTATTGAATCTTTTAATAATTGTAAGTCAATATTTGCTTGATTTCTACCATCCGTATCAAACTGTCCTTTACCTGTAGAATCTGGTGCTGCTGCAAATTCCAACGATACATCTTCTAATGCAGCATCTAAATCATCAGATACACCAATTAAGTATGCTCTTATGTTTGGTCTGCTGCTATTAACCATCCTCGCCCAGAATAAACGATCTTGGTTATTTTTATTAAAGATACTATCCTTTGTTAGACCAGCCCTTTCATACGTTTCGTTCAACGTATTGTATAAGAATTGGTATGCACCTGCTGCCCTGTAATCACCATTAGATTGGTCACTCAATACTTCTCCTATAGTTTTTTGATCTAGTCCATCTACAACACCAGAAACATAATTATCACCATCTTTAATATTTACAGCATTGTAATTATTATTAGACTCACCAGTTTTAATTAATTTACCAAATCCTCCGTAATCTTTAAATGGCATTTCTTCTTTATTTCTAAAATCAAATAAAGTATTTACTGGATTCATTGGTATTTTTAATTTGTCATTAATATTGATTACACTACCATCACCTAAATTATTTAAATCTATAATTTCTTGTGGTAATACGTTGTATTTATCTGCAATATCAGAAACATTATCACCTGAAATAACTGTATGCGTGATAGGCTGAGTATCTATTGTATCTGGTGGTATATTAACTAATCCCGATAAATCTGTACTTGCAACTCTTGTCTCACTTAACGCACTAGCTAAAAATCTATTAGAGTTTTCTTCTAATGGTAATGACGAATAACCTTTAGCGTCTTTCTTTAATTTTTCTATACTATCTATTTTACCTTTATCAATAACTTCACCATCTATTGTATTTACGTTGTTTAAATATATATTTGGTAAATCAGTTGCTTTAAAATCTTTTGGATTCTTTGTATTGTAATAATTACTATAAAATTTAAATGGTATATTTTTCTTCCTAAATAAATCTTCTGGTGGATTAAACTCTGTAACTTCACCACTTTGGAATTTGTTATATAAGTCTGAGTCATTATATTTATTAATTTTTATTGGTAGTACTTCTTGACCATCAGCACTAAATAGATTTATTTCTATATCAGTTGGTCGTATAGCATCATTTAATAATTTTTGTATGCTCTTAGTACCAGTACCCATAATTGTTTCTTCTATATATTTCTGTATATCTTCTTCGCTTCTATCACCACTATCTCTATAGTCTGATATATCAAGTAATACTTTATCTAAAACATTTTTAGCTATTATGTTTGCTTGTCCAGCAGTCATATTAAATTTATTAACACCTTTATTATTAAAAGACTCAAATAAACTTACAGAACCTTCTGCATCTATGTTTAATTCTAAAGTATTATATATCATATCTTTCATTGACTTTCTAAGATTTTTATAACCACCATTAAGTTGATTGTCTGGTACTGCTCTTAAATCAGCAATAGCAGTATTAATCATGGTACTTTCACTATCTGTAATTCTTGAATAACCTCCTAAATCATTAATTAATTGCGTTAAACGATCTACCGCTTTTTCTGGCTGGTCATCATATATACCACTATTCATGTCAATCCTAAATTGCAATATCGCTTTCTTACGATCACCATTATATAAATCAACATAATCGTCAATCATTTCTTTGTATCTTGGAAACTGATTAATCATTTGTTGATGTAGCTCTTGACCTTCTGGTGATAGCCATAAAATCCTACCTGTATTTGTTTTCTTTAATAGTTCTTGAATACCAGCATCAAAAAACCTTTCTGCTTTTTCTTCTTCTCTTTTATCTTTATTTTCATTTATACGATCTACTTCTTTACCTATTTTAGATTTAATTTGGAATACTTTAGTTTTATAATCTTTATGCTGTAGTAATGTATTTTTACCATTTCCGTATTTTATGTTTTCAGCCCATCTTAAAAAATCTCTTGCTTCATCTTCACCAAACCTTTCAAATATTTGATAACTTACACTCTCAATATTTTTTATAAGATTCTCGTAATACTTTTTACTTTTATCTGATGTTAAACCTAATTGAAAATCTCTTGTAATTTTATCATTTATAAGTTTTAAACTATTTAATTCTGCTTCTTTTTGCAGTTCATCATTTTCAAATAAATCTATATTTGGTGTTGATAAATCAGCATCTTTTGATTTTATATATGACTCTAATAAAACAGAATTGTTCTGTGCTGTTAATGTATTAAATTTAAAATCATTATTTCTTGTAACGTGATTTTTTTCTAATTTTTGAAAAGCTAATTCTTTTGCTTGTAAATATTTTAACTTATCTTCTGGTTGTAAAAATTGTGATTCAGCTTCACCTATAGCATTAACCTGCTCTGCAAAATCTCTATATTGTGGTGAGGTTACAGGAAATTCATATAGTGGTCTATTCTCCGTAATTGCATCACCATTAACATCTGTCAAAGGTGTACCATCTTCAGCAATAAGAGGTGACTCTACAGTTGTTATATTGTATAACGCTTCTATTTCTCTAGGTACTCTTGCTGACAACAAACTAGCTCTTGTTTCATTAAAAGCATCTTGTGCAAAAATACTACCTGCTATAAATCTATTTGTAACACCATCTTCTTGATTTTTTCGTAGCTCATCTACTACTGTCTTAAAACCACCTTCTCGTCTATTTTCTCTTACAGCTAAATTAAAACCTTTTTGTTTTTCTTCTGCTACAGCTTTTTTTATATTAAGATTCAACATAGCATTTATTGCAGGGTTAATACTTGCAAGACTTTCTGCAACAATATCTATAGCTGACTTTGATCGTACAGAAGTACCTACTGGTTTTTCAACAATAAATGGTTGTTGTTGTCCTTCTACAGCAAACTCTGTACCTTGATAAGAACTGCTCATGCCATTGCCCTCAAACCAGCGTAAGATGTTAAACCAGAACTTAAAGTTTTAGTTATAGCACCGAACAAGGTAGGTGCATTAGCAGCAGCATTTGTAGCTTTATTAATATTAGTAATAGCTTGATTTCGTATAGAATCTCTTTTGGTATCAGATGCGTTTTTGTCTCTTATAGCTTCTCGTACTCTAGTTTCCATAGTTTGATTTATTGATTCTACAAGATTAGCTGTTTGGTTTTCTATATCTTGTGCTAACAAACTAATTGTAATACCTGATCTTTCTGACGCTATCAATGCACCTTTTGCTTTTTCACTTCTTATTCTTTGTGTGAAAATCTTTTGCTTATCAGAAGCATCTTTTGCTTTTTTTAAATCATTAATACTATTTTGTTGATCTATTTTTGCTTGTTCTGCATTACTTATAAGTTGTAATGAAGTATCGTATATATCTCGAACTGAATCAAATATTGCTTGTCTTTGCTGCAAAGTACTAAAAATATTTGTACCAAGACTTAATGCTTGCCCTAATAAAAATGGTTTTGTTGCAGCACCTAAACCAAACAGACCTGTAGCTCCTGTAACTGCTGGTGCAGCAAAAGCTCCTAATGTTGCTGGTGTTAATAAACTTAAACCTGCACCTAAAGAACCAAATCCTAAAGCACTTCCAGCACTAGCTGCTGCACCAAATGATATTGCTGGTGCTGCTGCTGCAACTGGTGCAAACGCTGCTGTTGTTGCACCAAGACCTGCTAAACCTGCTGCACTACTAAATCCTAAAGCACTACCAGCACTAGCTGCTGCACCGAATCCTGTAGCTGCTGCTGTACCTGCTGCTGCTCCACCACCTGCACCTGCTAATAATCCAGCACCTAAACACATTAGACTATCCTCATAAATTCATAAAATGGTTTTTTATGTAAACCATAATCTTTATGTAAATTTATAAAATTAAAGTTCATTGAACGCAACCATTTAATAGAAATCTTATTTTCTGCATATACATAATTATAAAGATAATCATAGGTTTGTAAAAGCTCATTTACCCATTCCTTACCTTTTCTAACAAGTTGTATTCTATATTTTTTATTATCAAACAATTCATCAGTAGCAACAAACCATATACACCCATTAGGCATAACACCACATAAACCCATAGGTTGATCTTCGTCACCTGCTGCGGTCATAGTTATTTGACTATTTATATATGTAAGAGCTAGTGCATCTTCTGGTTCACATCCACATTGGTAATATGCTTCTACCTTATCCATAACACGCATATTAGCCATGACATGACGTAAATCTTTGCTGTTGGATTTTCGTAAATATCCCATTATATTCTCCTACTCCTTATATAGAACATTGCTTCAAACTCTGCACTAGATAACTGTGTAGGTAAAAACGTGTCATTTTTTACATCTATATCTACGCTATCTGCACGACTCATTACAGGAAATCTAAATGTACCAGACTCTAAATTTATCTGACCTATAGCAGCAGATGCAGCACCAAGAAACTTACCAGTAAACTCATGTTCACTTGTATCTCTATTTTCTGGTGTAACCTGTACTTTAAAAAATCCTGTATCTTCAAACTTTATATAAAAATGATGTAACTGCAATCTACCACTAATAATCTCACCTGATGATTGACCACCTGCTTGCTCTGTTAATCGTTGTTTACTAAACCTATAGTGCATTTCATAAGGTTCACCAATAATAAATTTACTATTTCTATAATCACCACTAATAGTTATTGTGCTTGTACTGCCATCTGTAGCATTAGCTGTCTGTAATACTTGTCCAGCTTTTAGCGTCTTTGTATTGCCCTGTGTATCTACAAATGTGCTTGTTTCGTTAGATGCTAAATATCTACCTACTACTGTCATCTTCTTTCTTAATCTATAAGGTACAGTAAATGTAGTTACATCAGTACCAGAGTTATATGCTACAGATACACCAGTAGTTGCTTCTGTTACCTTATGGTCAAGATGAAACTCAAACGTAGCATTAGTTTCTACAAAGTCTGCTGCAAATGGTAATTTTTCTAATGTTGTACCGTTTGCTTCTTCTATAACTAAAAACAACTCATTACCTATAAAATCTATATTTCGTATAGTTCTGTTTTCATTAAAAGTATATGTTGACCATGAGTTTAATATTTTACCTCGTTCACCTTCTAACCATCTGTTTACATATAACTTGTTAGGATTATCAGAACCTAGTAATAGCAACACATCTTCATTTGTTGATACTGCAAACTTAAATATATTTTTTGGTATTAAACGTGGTACATGAATAGTTATATTAGCAGCATCTTTAAGAGTTATATTCTCTTGTGTTATATATTCTCTTACACCAGCAAAATCACCTTTGTCTGTTAAGTAATATATAGAACTACCAGAACCAACAGGTGCAGCTAAATCACTAGACTCAAACTCTGTTGCAACAATTACGTTTGCAGTTTTTGGTGTAAATGTATCAGAAGAACTAGCCATAACAAACTGCGTTTGATCTGAAAACAATATCAACTGTTCTCCCATAGTTACTGCGTTCTTTAGTATTGCAACTTTTGTATGAGAAGCAGCAACGTCAATAGGATCTGAGTCAACTACAGTAAGTACTGTTTCTGGAAAAAAGTTAAAGAACTCACTAACTCTAGAAAGTATTACATTGTCATCAGCTAGAAAACCTAACCTGTTTCTAAAAAAAAATACGTTATTAATTTTAGAATCTATAAAAGATGGATTAGGTGCAGACTCTAAATCACCTACAGTTCTTTCACCCCACTTAGGCAAAGTAAAATCAGTACCACTAATTGTATATGTATCACCATCTACTCTTGCAAATCTAAAATTACCATCTGCTTGTCGTATTAAAACGTGTGGCATAGTGCCATAATTAAATTTAAATGTAATACCAGCTTCTACTGTTTCTTCCCATTGACCCTCTTCTAATGCACCACCGTTGTTAGTAACAAACTTAACGTAGTAATTATCAAAGTTAGTTGACTCGTCACCTTTTACTTCTACTACATATCCATTGGGCGATACTCTTGGTAAATCAGTAAACCTTTGTACTGAATCTTTTACAACTGTAGTGTGTGTATTACCTTGAGTATCAGTAGCATCTATAGAAAAATTACTACCGTCATTCTTTTTTATATGTAAAACAGCACCGTTTTGTGCAAGAGTAAATCCTGACAATCCTGATAAACCATTTCGTAGTGCTGTTGCAACTGTTGTTGTGCTTAATGTGCTATCGCTAGAAGTATCTTTTGTAGCTGTAGTGCCATCTACAGTAAGCGTATATGTAGTCTTATCTGAGACTTGATTGATAAATACAATAGCTTGTGTAATGTTTCCAGCAGATAATGTAGTGTCCATAGCTGCTGTAACGCTTGTATTTACTACAAAAGTAAAGTCAGCAATAGTAACAGTTTTGATTTGATCTCTTGGATTAGACGTATTAAGATATGTCGTACCGTCAGGTTTATTAACAGTAAGTTCTGTGCCATCTAACTCATATACTTTTACATTACCATTACTAAAAACTGCTATATATCTTTCTGCTGTATCTCTATTAATAGTTTGTATATGTACATTACCTAATGTGCCACTACTTACATTTGCTAAAAACTGTGTACCTGATCTTTTTGTAAGACCTTGTACTGGATTACTGTTTGCATTGTCTTGTATATCTGCATGATCTGGCTGCTTTGTAGCATCAGCAGACTGCGATATACCTCTTAATAAAGTAGGTATAGCTCTTGATACAACACCCATAGTTACCTAATTAATGCTTGTGATGGATTAAACGTATTAAATCTACCTGTTAATGATGGATCTCCTATAAGCATATTATGATCCGCATTATTTGTATCAGCATCTAGTAAAGCACTTCTAGCTCGTAACTCATCTTCTTTTGTATATGTACGCAAGCTGTCATCTGTTACTGATCTATCTACAAATATTCTTGCAGCTTTTATATTTATATACCTTCTTGCATCTTCTGGTATTTCGTCAAACGTCAAAAAATATATTATCTCGCATTTTAAATCTTCTTCAAAAGTATCTTGATGCTTATTTCTGTCATACAACTTAGATCCTCGTTGTACTGCATCTACTGTTGGATGGTCATGTATATTCACATCTACTCTTAATACATTATTAGCAATATTAATTCTGTTGTTATTATCTCTAGTCAATACAACATTAAATTCTCTGTTAAATGACCAGCCTTCACTTTGTACAGCTTTGTTTTGCTCATTCAACAACTTCTGTGCCATCTTTACGTCAACAGGTAACGTGCCGAGAAGCGAGTTAACTGGTGCTTCTCCTATCGCAGCCAACATTATATTGATGGCTTCTAATTCAGTTGTAGCTGCTGTTGTCATCTTTTCTTAGCTGTTTTTGCTGCTCGCCTAAAGTTTGCATCTGTAGGCGCACCTTTAGCACCTTTCTTTCTCATTTTTTCACCAGAGCCAGCTTTAATACGCTTTCTCTTAGCGTGAATATTAGCGTATAAACCAAGTTTTTTTCTAGCCATAACTACATCTTTTTAGGTTTTTTCTTAGTTGTTTTTTTGGTAGTTTTCTTAGCCTTTGGCCTACCAACCTTAGAACCATAAGTTCCCTTGCCCATTGGTGACATAAAAAAAAGGGTATCTAATAATAAGATACCCCATTTTTGTAAATTAGGAAGCAGATAGTTTAATTGTTGCTGCTGCTTCTGGTCTTAGGATTCCATGACCAAGAGCATACTTAGCTACAAGTAATGTTCCTTGATACATGATGCCATAGTCTGATCCTGAGATTTCAGTAGTCATATCCTGTAATTTTACAGTTCCTACTGCTGACTTATGAAATACAAGTCCTATAGTCTTGCTATCGTCACCTGAGTAAGTGTTATTAGCACCACTTGGGTTTGATCCTACGTTTGATTGAGGTACATTGTTACTCATCATTACAGGAATACCTGCAACCATTTGTACACGACCTGATGCAAACGAACCATTACCTTGTGGGTTAAAGTCGGTGTCGATTGTTCTAGTTGCTGACTCAGCCAACTTGTAGTATTCAGCAGGTGGTAATACACAGAATCTATCTGTTGGAGGGATGTCTCTCTCGTCAAATGTCTGTGCAATGTCATAAATAGCTGCTGCTATCTCATCACCTGTGACGTTTGCTGATGCAGTATTACCATTAGCAAGTGTAAGTACAACACCACCATTACCACCACTAAGAGTAGTAGAAGCTCTGGAAGCGTTAGCAATTACCTTTGCTACGTTTTGATCGTATGTACGAGCAAGTGCCTTACCAAGTTCAGAAGAATAAGTTTGACGAACATCATAGTGGTTCTTCATTTCATCTAGCGAACTGATGAAAGCCTGTGAAATTAGTAAATCATCAATGCTTATGATTTTCTCATTAGCCTTGATTTGGTTTGCTCCAACCAAAGGAGTACCAACTGTGTGATACGCAGCAGTTGCAGTACCTAATACTGGAAACTGTGCTGATTTTCCGTTAGCGATTGTTCTAACGGTGTGCATTGCTTCATTAAAAATATTGTTCTCAGCAAAGGCTGTAAGTACCTCGCCAGAAAATACTTTCAAAAACAACGCATCAAAGGAAGTACCTGTATTGTTGACAAGTCCAAGCCTTGATACAGTAGCGTTAGCCATTTTTTTGTTTTAAAAATTAAATTAGTAACATGGGTTTTCACCTTGTCACAAGCGTTATCTGACGTATCAGGCACTTGCTACCCTATAGAGTAGAAAACTTAGTTGAATTATAACAAAAACATATATAAGGTAAAGTAAATCGTTATTTTAGTTATGCGTCTTTCTAAAAATCAAAAAACAAAACTAGACAAAAACAAAGATGGTAAAATATCTGCAAAAGATTTTGCGTTATTAAGAAGCAAGAAAAAGAAAACTACAAAACGTAAAACACTATAATGGATATACCTGAGATTGATCTACCTGATACGGATTATATCTTAGTACCACCTACAACAATTTTTTATCCCCCGATAGTGGAAGAACCTTATCTAGATCCTCTACTTCTTCCAAGTTTGGAGCAGGTAGAGTCGGGTTTGGGAGGTCTGGAATCTTCTGCTGAAGAAGAAAAAGCATCTTCAACGGAGGAAGCGTTAGAAGTAACACCAGAGACAATACCGACAAACCTGCCAAACACCAAAGAAACTTTATCAACTGAAGAAGCTATAGCTACATTTAATATACCTTTTTTTGGAGAAATGCCTATACCTGCACCAGAGGTTATAGCATCAAGTGTAATAGCAGCAGGTACAGCAAGCGTAGTAAGTGTAGCAGGTGGTATTGCCATGCAATCTGTATTAGCTTTTATCAAGAAAACATTTAAGAAAATGTTTACTAAAGTTCTTAAAAAAGAAGTCGCAAACGTAAAAGAAAAGATGGATAATAATAAAGGTAGCTAGAGTTCACATACCTGTACTATGTGGTGTCTAAACTAGCTACTTAAATTTTTCGGGATTAGCTTTCACATAACTTCGTATATTGATTACATCATTGCAGATGTATGCGAACTTAGAAGCAGGGTTTATCATGTAGCCTGATGCGTGAAGCTGACTACATTTCAAAACACGAACTAGCTGTTTATCATGCACTTGCTTGTCTAGTTCTTCTTTGGCTAGGTCTAGTTTTACTTTGGATAATTCGTTACAGGTTTGATTATCTCCTAGCGGTATCATAAAACTCATTTGTACTCCCCACCCTTCATTGATACTATATGTCTCTTCCCCTTGTGCATCATTTCCTGTATAAAAAGGAGTTACAGCCAAAGTAGGTTGACTGCAAACTAAGTTTCCAAACTGCTGCTTGCCTGTCATTCCATTATTGATATTCATATTCTGATTGATAATACTAGAATTACCAACAGCATTAGGTTGAGCCTGTACGTTAGTATCGCCTTCGGCTTTTGCTTTATTACTGACTAAAGACAGACAAAGAAGTGATAACGCTAGTAGTCGTAATCGCATCTGTTTGTGTAATTTCTTCTATTTTAGCCCCTGCTGCTCTGGTAGTTATAGATAACGACCAATCAGCAGTAACAGTTTTTGGTGTAAAAACTACGTCTGAATCAGCTATACCACCACTAGAAGCACTTGTAACCTCTATGTTTGATGCTTCCCAAGTATTTAGAGCTGACCCATATTTCTGAGTAACTATGGTGCGATTTATAGTCTGTGTAGTATTCTCTGTGCGGTTGCTAGAACCAGTACTCCAAGTAGGAACTCCGTTTGCGTAACAAGGTGCTACTAAAAATAAACCTAGTAAGAATAGCTTTTTCATTTGATGCCTACTTTAGAGTTCTTATTATCTACTATAGTATCTTTTTTCTTTTTTATGGAAAAACCTAGTGATGCAGTACTGGCTGAAAAAATACTTGCAATAAATGTCGGATCAAAATCTACTATCTTTTTACCAGATGGAGGTTCATAGTAAGAAAGAGATAATAGCGTTGCACTCCAAAGAAGAACGCAAACTTTCACGATAGTTTCGACTTTACTAGGCTCTTGATCTTCCATTAAAGGTTAAGACTCTTGTTTAATACTAACAATGTAGCTATGTTTGGAAAGTAACACAATGGTTATTATGCTAAAAATTTTAAAACCAATACTACTAAAATTTTTTACTACAACTGCCGTAAAAAGATTAGTAGTCGATTTGCTTAGAGCTATCTGCAAACAAACTACCAACACACTAGATGATCGTGCTGTTGATATGTTGGAGCAACAGTTGTTTCCTAAAATGAACTAATATGAACCACAAAGAATTTTTTAAAATCCTTGTTGGCAACCCACCGCCAGAAATAGAGTTTGAAATCGAAGTAAAGCAACGTGAGACAGAACAACTGCCTGATGAAGCTGTAAGGGCATACTGTTTAGACCTAGTTAAGTACACCAAGCTACAAGATTTGCTTTTGACTTCAGCAATAATGCGTATATCAGAAATAGAAACCAAACTATATCGCTATGAAAAAGGTATGGAACTATATAAAAAGGTTAGAAAGCTAGGTTTTGTAGGTAAAATTAAGTATCTTCTGTTTGGCAAAACAGATAAAAAGTGATTATATTAATTAAAAACAAGACTAATCATGGATAAAAATTTTAAAATCCTAGAAAAGTTACATTTACTTCTTGCAAAAGAACTGACAGATAAGATTACAAGTGGCGAAGCAAAGGCAGGGGATCTAAACGTAGCTAGACAGTTTTTAAAAGATAATGGTGTTGAGTGCTTACCTGTAGAAAAGAACCCAATGCAAGAGCTTATAGAGAACTTACCAGACCTAGATGCTGTACCTTTAGCTGATTTATAATTGCAACCTCTACCAAAAAAACTACAAGACTTTAGATATTTCTTAATCGTTACTTGGAGACATCTAAACCTACCAGATCCTACACCTGTTCAGTTAGACATAGCTGAATATCTACAATATGGTGCAAGACGTAAAATTATACAAGGATTTCGTGGTGTAGGTAAGAGTTGGATTACATCTACCTATGTAGTGTGGAGACTTCGTATGAATCCACAGCTAAAGTTCTTGGTTGTATCTGCCAGTAAAGATAGAGCCGATAACTTTA
>VTLG01011567.1_pt1 | contig 17836 bp, 23 predicted proteins | sample 4694571 | NCBI WGS metagenome assembly VTLG01 (sample SAMN12604809, study PRJNA352737) | marine metagenome | biome: ENVO:00000447; feature: ENVO:00000209|ENVO:00000569|ENVO:01000036; material: ENVO:00002151; isolation source: viral sequences binned using virsorter ... | reverse complement strand
CTGCCCACACGCATCGTAACGGCATCAACAATGCTTTTGTTGCACTCTCTTGCCTCATTGATAAACGCCCCCGTTAACTCAAGGCTCAACAGTTTCTTGACATCATCGGGCCTATCAAGCGCCAAAAATAAAACCTCCATCTCCATATCCGCAAAACGAATCATGTGAGTGTATGGAGGTTGCCAGTTAAATTTACCAAAGACATTTTCCGGAAACCAATCCAGCCATGTCTTTACAGTCGTTGTTCGCAACTCTGGGAATGTATTGCGGATAATCGCCCAGCGCGTCTGACGCTTTTGCGTAATTGGATTTACAGCCTGTTGGCTTGCCCGGCGAAACAACTCAACACAACATGCGGCACTCTTGCCGCTACCTACCGGACCACGTATGCCTCGGACAAATGCTTCCGACTTCATAAACTTGCGACTGACATCACCACTTGGCTTGTAAACAATATCAGGCATCAGTCCTCTTCACGCTCCCAGCTTCGCCCTTCCATTATCCAATACATGCGCCTCGCTGTAATAGGAGAAATGTCTGTACCGCGCTCCTTCGTTATCGTGCGCCGCTTTACCTCAATGCCATGACGACGCTCCACCTTTTTCATCGACATATTTAAATACGCAACAATCGTTTCATAATCACGACCATCATCCGGCTCTATTGCGTACCAACGTCTATACCTGCCCTTAACTCCCGGCACTCTTCGGTCTACCGCGACGCTTAGGCTTGGCTGGCTCATTCTCAATCAACGGTGCAACCTCACGCTCCAACTGCGTTATCACGCGCTCAAGCTGAGTCACACGACTCTCAAACTGACGGACGTAACTAACCATGCCCATCTGCGGAACAAGGCGACCACGAAGAGTAGCAAGCCTTGATTTCAATTCCTCAATGTCAGCTTTCATTTTTGCCTTTCAGAAAAATTTTGTGGGGTGAAGTATATTTGCAGAATATCATAACGAGTTTTTAACCCCACCACGCTACACAACAACATAACAATCTTGCAACAACAAATACCGTAGGCCCGCAACGTTCACATCACTACTACGTACAACTACTTTACATCTACATATCATTTGAACGAAGAGTTCGATCACTCCATCGAACGACTCGCTTGTCTCCAACTTTCTTAGCCATCTCCACAACTCCTACGTTTTGTAAACACAGACCCCAAAGGTCAATCGCATCCTCCCCTAGCTCAGAGATTCTAGTCTACCCCGTCCTCCGCACCACTCCTCAAGCGCGAGCGCTTGAGGACCGTGAGGAGGGGTAGACAAGCCTCTCTGGCTAGGGGCTGATGCGCTTGCCCTTCGGGGCCTGTGTAACAAAACATACGGAGTTATTACAATGGCTAAGAAAGTTTCCAACAAGCAACGTCTTATCGATTCCATGATCGAACTCTTCGCTCAAATGAGCGACAACAACAACATCATCGACAACAACGAAAAGGATCGTGAACGTTACCAACCATCAACCGATAGGGACTTCAACTCAGACTTGAAACGAGTCTTGGAGTACAACTTCATCAATCCGGTTGAGAAATCCTTCACCGATAAGAAGGGCATCACCGGAAGCCCAATCGACCGAGCGAAAGACTGGATGGAAAAGTCAGCAGCATATGCAGCTAGCACAGTCAGCCTTCATCAGAACCCAGTCCCGGGCGACAGCACAGTCACCGATGAAGCAGTCGCGAAAGCCTGCCATACAGCAGACAAAGCCAAAGCAAAGTACGACGCATTAGTCGAGTGGGCTGAGATTTGCCAGTCGGTCTACTTCCACTTCAACGGATACTACTACGATCAGCAACAGGAGGAGAAGAAAGCAGCGGTAGATATCAGCGACTACCTGAACCGCTACGGCAACGCCGGGTAGTCCCCACCGAGGGCGGAGCTTCGGCTCCGTCCTCCTTTTTTTATGTGTAACAAAACGGAATCGCTACGCGATAAGTTGTGGTAGGGTATGCCCGTGAGCGACCGTGGCCACAACCCGTGAGCGACCGTGGCGAACAATGTAAGGGATTTTACAGATGGTTGATGTAAATATCGATCACTTCAACGGATTAATAGACTTGTTGATGTATATGACTTTGATTGTAGGCACCTTTGGTGTCGCTGGAGTGGTAGAGTTTCTGCTCCGCAAACGCTAGTCCAACTCAATCTTAACCGACACATCACCCTGTACTGTCACCTGTTTACGCTCAGGTGGCTGCCAACCTGCCCGATTAGCCATGTCTTTGGCCGCTTCTAGCTGCACGTATTCGCTTCGGGCGGTGTTCATTAACCTATCAATAACATGCAACGCAGTACCACCACGCGCTGATAACTGGCTCATCAACAACGCTTGCAAGTACTCCGCAACATGAGGCTTTGCAAGGGTTTTGCTGGCAATCACTGTGTGGTTGGTGCCGTTGTATCCCGCTTCTCTTGCAGCATCCGCACCTGACATACCCATCAGACCAACATTAACCACCAACTGACGTTGCTTGTGAGTAAGCTTGGCCTCCAATGCATCCAACTCAGAGGCTTTATATTTCACTGGTTCGGGCATCAACTGCTTCCTCTACCATGTCCACAATCTCTGTAACCGTAAGTTCACCAACTCTTTTCTCATTTAGATTGTAAGGTATTTCAATATCGAATCGCTGCTCAAGATCAAAGAATGTTTCCACAACATCCAAGCTATCAATATCAAGCTGATCAATAGGCTGATTACAATCCACCTCATGTGGCATGACCCCAAACTTATGGGCGATCAATTGAATCACATGTAACTTGACGTTAGGGGTTTCAAAATCCTTCACCTTATGTCGAGTCCCTGTATGTATGGCAGATAATTTTTAGCACAGGTCAACGCACTTTTCCTGTGTGCTTTGATATCAAATAGTTACAAGTTAAAACAAGTATGTTATTCTGTTGCACCATTGCACTGATTAACACGTTCAACAGTGACATGACACCACTGTCGTGTCACATAACATGGAGTTCTTATGAAGACTTTAGCTTTCATTACGCTTGCACTGTGTACCACATTGGTATGCTCACTCCCATTCATCGTTGCCATGGCACCAGACCAAGCTCTACAGCATGGCCACGTACTACTAACAATCGGGTTCTTCGCACCACTCGTTGGTTTCGGAGCCTTGGTTGCACTTTGTGATTAACAACAACAGGAGGTAAAGTTTATAACAAAGCTAGAAGGTCAGCGCCGCCCCGCCGGGGGGTGAGGGCGGACGCTGATCTTCTAGCTCTCTTATCAAACCTTTAAGGAGTAACACAATGCCCGATGGCATAACATTTCAAACTGACATTCACGATCTTTCCAAGTTCGATATCCCATTCGAAACCCGCAGCTTACAAACTGAAGAGGGTGAACCTATACCTGCTCGTTTCGGTCGCGCTGTGAAACGTATGGACACGAATCAAATCGTTGGTCGTATCGGACCACGCACAGCAGTCAAGGGATACATGAACAACCTTGAAACGCTCAACCATGTCTTGCATGACAATGTAAATCTTGACGGTGTATCAATCAAAGATACTGTGCATCACAATGGTGGTCGCATTCATCGCCAGATTATATTTCCGAACTACAAAATTGAACCGGAAATTGGTGACATTACCGAACTGATGCTTGATGTACATGACAGCGTTGATAATAGCTGGGCATGGCAAGTCACATTTACTGGCTATAGATTGTGGTGCTTGAATGGATGCACCACCAAAGACTTCAGCATCCGTATGTACGGGCGGCATGGTGCAAATAATAGGCTTGATTACGGTTCAGCTAGTCGCGTCATTGCACAAGGTATCAATACATTTCAAACGCGCGAGTCAGAGTTTCGTACGCTTATGAAAGCTAACAACCTTCGACGCTCTGAAGTAGAAAATCTATACAGGCATACGATTGCTTGGCAACCTCGCCGTGATTCAAAGGGCAACCGTGTTCTTACAAATCAAAAACGACTCGATGCTCTTATGGATGCTTACGATACTGAACGCTCATTTTCTGGTGACAATATGTACTCTGTGTACAATGGGGCTACTCGTTGGGCTACGCACAGCGATACCACTTCGCCAGATGCCAGACGTTTACGTCATCTTGATGTAGCTAAAATGCAAAGGTCGCATCATTGGTCCGAAAAACTGTCAGCTTAGAAAAGCAGGATACCTGCCCCTTGTGTCAGAACACTGGGGCAGTATCCATAAACTTGTATGGCAAAGTTAAACCCGGCATTGATTTACGGTATAGTAGTATTGATGCGTGTCCACGTTGCACATACATTGCGGAGATTGAATACAATGAGTGATGGCATGTTTATAATCATGGCGTTATTAGGCATGGTTTTAGTCTTGCTTATTGGCTCTGAAATATTGTTTAATCTCTAAACCAATTCGTTTCCTCCCGCGCTGATTGCCGTTGGCGCTCACTTCCCTGTCGCTCTGTTGTCTTTTTCCCTTTCTTCAACAGAGCGGCAGGGTTTTTTTTAACCACAACAGGAGTATCACATGGCGAAAAAATTCAGGCTTAACAATCTGAATGGCTTCTTAATTTCTGAGTTTGCTGCACATGTTAAAGACATTGCAGATGGTGATGACCCGATAAAAGATACAGAGTATCGGGATTGGTACGAATCACATTGTGAACTTTTGAGGAGCCTCGATGCTTGTGACAACCATAACGAGTCATTGGCAAACACTGCACTACCTGCACGATAAAGGTGAGTTGCATATCAATGCCTTTGATACAGATAGACCGTTGCATTTCAGCAACAAACAATTTTGGCCTATCTTAAAACGGCATCGCCAGTTTCTTATCGAAAATAATATCCCTTACAAATGTATGCAGAGGGATATTGCAATTGATTGACAGTGTTGCATTGATGCATTACCTATGTTGAATGCTAAACACATACCTCAACCAATTGTTAATCGCTTGCCAGCAATACAATATTGAATTAGTTGATGCTGTTGTAGGTGCTGGCTTACCACGTTCTACCTTTTGGCGCTGGAGTAACCATGCTTCAGCGCCAACTGAACGTGCCGCGCAACGTGTTATGGATTACATATGCAACCGCCAATAGATAGTTGGCCTGATTTATGTAAACAACTGGCAGATCGACGGCGTGAATTACAAATACCATCACGCGATCTTGATGTAATTATTGATTGTGCCGATGGCTTGGTCAGCAAATGGGAGTGCGGTTTGAAACGCCCATCTGCATTAATGTTATTACGATGGATCAAGTCACTTAGTTTATGTTTGCAATTAGATTATGATGTGCTTGATCGGTACCAGGTCAAAGCAATTCTTACCGGACACAATGAACCGGAACACAAACGGTACCCAACACCAGAGCTTTTAGCTTTTTTAAAAGAACACAATGCCAAACTTATCCCCTGCGAAATATCGCAATAAGTTTGTTCGCGTTGATGGTGTTCATTTCCATTCTAAATGGGAAGCAGAATACTGGCTTGCTCTTGAGCTTGCTCAACAAGATGGTTTAATCGACAGGCTACGCAGACAAGTTCGTTATGATCTTGTTGTGAATGGCCAGAAGGTTGGCCGTGCTGTTATTGATTTTGCTTTTATGAGAATAGAAAACAATGCGGCACGACAGTTTCATTTACAAGATTGCAAGGGCTACATACGCAATGGCACGCCAGCTACTGCGCTATGGAAACTTAAATACGCAATCATCGAAGCAACAACCGGAACAAAAGTTGAGGTCATCACAAAACCACGGAGGAAAGACCTTGCGGATAACACCATACAGACGTTCCAAAGTCGCCTGTATTCCTACTTGGCTCATGTGCCAAGCGACCGTATCACCCCAAGCTAAAATAATATACGCACAACTAACGTACTACGCTGGCAAAAGTGACCATTGTTTTCCGTCGCAACAAACCTTGTGCGATGCGGTTGGGTTACAGTTGCGTAGTGTTCAAAGATATGTGCGTGAGCTTGTCGACAATAAACTTATTGAAACTCAAACGCGTGGCAAAAAACAAACCAACATCTATTATTTTTTAGAGCATCCGTGGATGCAAAGTGATACGACAAATATGTCAGGTGCGACACGACAAGTTTGTCAGGTCCATAGTAAAGAGGAAAGAACTAAAGAGGAGGAAGATTATATGCTCATGACGTTTGATTTTTTCTGGGACAAATACCCTCGCAAGGTTGGCAAGAAACGAGCCAGCCAAATTTTTGCACGGGTAATTAATGATGCTGATCCTGTTGCATTCTTGCACGGATTATCGCACTATCAAAAATATTGTGAGGTAACGAATAAGCCAATCAAGTTTATCAAACATCCATCAACGTGGCTTACACAGGAGTGCTGGCATGACGACTACAGTGACGAAATCGAATCAGCAGATACAGGCGACCGATCGACAGGACGGCAGCGAATACTTGATGCACTTGATCGGACATCATTGCGGAGCGCACAACATACCGGAGCGGAGATTATCTCCATCGCTGATCAAAGACACCGAAACTTTTCTGAATGATCGAAGCGAACCTGCTACTGCGAAACAACTTGGTGGTTTCTTAGATTACATTGCTGTGTGTTTAAACCAATCACCCCCACCAACAGACACCTTGGAGCAATACATCCGTACATTCGAAACGGTTCCGTATCCAATCTTACGCGATGCCGCCGACGAACTCATCAAGACCTACAAATGGCCACGCTACCCCAGCATCGCTGACATATGGGAAAAGGTCGGGCCTCACCTTCGCAAAGTCGAACGGCTACAGGACGCACTACGCCAAATCAAAAACAAACCCGCGCGACGTAGCGGAGTCGCCACACACGAACGCAGCGCAGTCGCGCGACAATTCAAAGACCTAATCAAAAACTATAACAAATAACTTCCGGCACGGTTATCCGCCGCCGCTAGGCGGTGAGCGGCGGATAGCCGCTTGGAAGTTTATTGCAACAATGCACTAATTGTGTTGCAACGTTGCACTCATTCAGCTACTATGGGCAACTCGTTAGGAGATGCCCAGGTTTCAACAAGGAGAAAATTATGAGAGGACCAACCAACAACACACCAGCGCAAGAAGCCCTAAAAGATTTAGAGGCTATCAACCGATTGCTCAAAGCACTCAAGGTTCAGATCGACGGGCTACCCGATGTAAAGCACAGCGTACCAAACGCTTTAGTGATCAACGCCATCGAGCGTGTCTCTGATCTTTTCGACTTTGTTAGCCTTGAACTCGACAACGACCACGTTTCTGACTGGGGGAAAAACGATGCAGCATGAGCATGGATTTATATCCGAAACCGATTACCGGAATCACAACGCCATATCACGCAGTCAGGTATGGCGCATGATTACCAAAAGCCCAGCCCATGCATTAATTCCTACGCCAGCAACAAATGCAATGGAGCTTGGCACTGCTATACATCAAGCCTTGCTTGAGCCACACAAGTTTACCGAAACCTTTTTGTGTGGACCTGACAATCGGCGCGGCAACAAATGGAAAGACGCAGTAGCAGAGGCCGAGGCAAACAATCAATTGATACTTACGGCACCTGATTATGAAAAGGTCGAGCGCATAACAGATGCAGTTCTATCTAACTCGCTTGCGCGATCTATGATCTTGTCCAACTCTGCTGTCAAAGAATACAGCAGTTTTTTCAAACACGAACACACCGGCCTTCAATGCAAGGCACGCTTTGATGTCTTTGATGAATCGGCTGGAACCATCATTGATTTAAAAACAACAGCGGATGCAAGCAAGGATGCGTTCAGCCGCAGTTGCGCCAACTATGGATACCACTTGCAAGCCGCATGGTATTTGATGGCGCACGAAAAAGCTCATCAGTTTGTGTTCATAGCTGTCGAACGCGAAGAACCATATGCGATTTCATTCTATGAACTGGATGAAAACAGTCTTGCAGATGGCGAAAGCCTTATGCGTAAGGGCCTTGAACAGTGGAAGGAATGTGTTGAGTTAGACCATTGGCCCACCTATCCACAAAAGCTTCAAGAGATTTCCATTCCACATTGGGCAAGGAGTTAATTATGACACAAAACGAAATGATTTTGTCCCACCTTTTAGAAGGCAAAAGCATCACCCCCGCACAGGCATACGAAGATTTCGGGTGCTTGCGTTTGGCCGGCCGGATTTTTGAATTGCGTAAGGAAGGCCACAACATCCTTACGTTTCACACTCACGGCAAAGGCAAAGTCTTTGCTACTTACAAACTCAAGGAGGCTGACAGTGAGTAAAGAATCAGAACAGCTAACCCCGTTACAAAAAGCGCAAGTTGCTCTTGAGCAAAAGCGTAAGGACGGCGGCGGCATTCAAGTCCGTGGCGGTAAAAAATATATGGAGATCGTTGATCGCATCGACGCTTTCCGAAAGTTTTTTCAGATCGACATGGGTATTACTACCGAGTTATTGCACGCTGATGATAACTATGTCCGCATGAAAGCAACCATCCACCAAAGAAGCGGGGGTATTGTTGCGACAGGACACGCTGAAGAGGTACGCAGCGGCAAGGGTGTCAATGCTACATCGGCACTTGAGAACTGCGAAACATCTGCTGTTGGCCGAGCGCTGGCTATGCTTGGTTTGCATGGCGGCAGCATTGCAAGCGCAGATGAAGTTATATCTGCAATCAAGATGCAAGATACTATCGAGAAACTTGACGAGTATCTTACAGAAATTCTCAAACGATTTCCCAAGGCAGACAATCCTGTTACTGCATGGGAAGCTGTCACTGAGAAGTTGGAGGGACAAACACAGGTCATTCGATCCAATCCTGTGCTGTCTGACAAATGGAAAAAACTTTTAAATCTCAAGAAGGAATTAGTTAAATGAGCCAGAACATGAACCGCGTGGACTTGATTGGTCGCTTGGGTAGAGACCCAGAGTATTTTGATTTCAACAATGGTGGGCAAAAGGTTACGCTCACCATACCTACGTCAGAGCGTTATCAGGACAAAGAATCCAAAGAATGGAAAGAGATCACGCAATGGCATACTGTTGTCAGCACCAGTCCATATGTTACAAAGACCGCCAAGGGTTTACGGAAAGGAGATTTGGTTAGGGTTGTTGGGCAGGTTATCTATCGCTCTTATCAGAAAGATGACGGCACCAAAGTGAAGATAACAGAAATCAAAATCCCACCATACGAGGGATCAATTCACCGTCTATCTAATCCACGCGGAGACAGTACAGAGGACCAAGTGCAATCTGTCTCATCCGTACAAGCCAACCAATCACTTGATGATCTCGCAGACGATATACCATTTTAGCTTTTGCCACTCCTTTTGCGAAGTAGGATCGACTGGGAATCCTTTAAAACAGTGATGTCTTGTTATTGGTTCCGCGAAAACGTTGTAACAGACCGATATCTAAGGCTACGAGTAGGGGCAAAAGCTATGCGGGTAAGCCTTCTCTAATCACTGGTCCCAGACCAAACCCAAACACAGGAGAAACTTATGGAAACCTCTGAGTTAAAAACATTTAAGCTGATTGAACAGCTAAACCCAGAAGAAGAAGAAAACGCTTTTTATCTTGCTAACACATTGATCATAAAAATATACGATGCGTTAGTAGAGTCTGGGCTTGATGAAGAAAGTGCGCTTATCTACGCTCAATCATTCATCGAGGCAGGATACGATCAAGATGTGATGTGTGATCTGGCTATAGAGTTTACGGCAATAAAGAACTCTAAAAAGAATTAATCTTTATCAAGAGATTTAATCTTTTCTCTCAATTCGCCGTAGTCCAGCATCATACGTGTTATCGTTGAACAGTTTAAAGTTACAACGTCCCGCGCACATGGCGGTTGCATACGTTCTAATTCTTCCGCTGCTTGCTCCATAAAATTCGAATCGTATGTAACAAGCGGCGGCTTGATTAGAACAGGCTCAGAACTTTCGGCCGTTTTGTAATCGAAGTAAGCAGAACCAAGTGACGCGGCCCCAGATATCGCGCTAAAACTTTCCACTACGCAAGCGCTTTGCAGTGGAACTAACATTACGAGGCTTAACCTTAGACATTTTTTCTTGAGCTTCTGCTGCGCTCTTCGCTTGCGTACCCTTCTGCAAGTGCCGCCCCAACCAGATGGCCCCGCCAAGCGCTGCAATGGTTCCGGCAAGTAACGCAATAACAAGCCAAGCATTCACTTATTGCTCGCCTTTTTCTTTTAAGAAGAACCCAGCAATGCCAGCAATCGCGGCCAATGCCGTGCTAATCTGCTGCATTAAACCGGGATCAACATTGATGCCAACCAAAGCTAACACACCCGTGAGTGCTGCATAGCTCGATGGCTCTTTGAATCGCGAGATAATAGCTTGCATTTTAATAGCTCCATAAATTTGGCCGGGGATAATCTTCTAGTGTGTCCACATGGATAAACCGTTTTGAATGCGGACCTGTTTGCTGAATACCCACCCCCGTGATTTTCGGATATTGCATGATGACCTTTAACAGTGTCAATGCTTCAGTTCCGCTGCACCGAATGTCTGCTGCTTTGCCTGAGTAATGCGATCCCGGTTTACCACCGCGATTTATCTTGCGAGCTTCCACAGGATGCGCTGCACATCTATATCCAGAACTGATAACCATTGAGCGACCGTAGCTTGTGCGTATTTCTTGCAACGCTTTAATAAATTTTTCATCCATAATATTGTCATCATGGCCATTGCAGTTTTTATTTTTAGGACAGTACTGACAGGCAAACTCATGCGGTTTAAAGTTTAGCTCACCCCAATCAATCATTTGTTTTTTCCTCTAATGATGGCACTGGCAAATGGCGTCCATTGTGTGCGCTTAAATACTCTGCTCGATGTGCATCAAGATCGCGTCGCATTTCTTCCAACAAAACCATTTGTCTTTCAGAGCGTCGATGTTCTATCTCACGTTCTTTAGGGTCCATCATGTTGGCAATAACATGCAGTTTCTGCCCGACCAAATCTGTAGCGGTATCGTTTTTATCTAAACGACTATCTAATTGCGCTAACCGTTTTGTGGCATCCTTTACATGCTCATCTAAATCTTGCACCTTAGTCTTTGTTACGACGAAACTTGTGATAACTGAAGCAAACAAAGCACCGATGCTCACAATCATTTCAAGCGAAAGTTCCACACTATTCCCAATGCGCGTCATCACTTGGGTCAAAAGCTAAAACTTCAGCATCAGTCTTTGATGGCAAGCCAGTTTCAATCTCATTTGATTTTGCTCGCAATGCCGTAACCTTTGCCCATTCTGCCGCAGCAGCAGCTTCTACAGCCTCATCATCGCTCCATAAATCAGCGATTGTATTTCTTTGTTTCCACTCTGGCATAATAATTAAAATGCGTTTTTCACATTCTGCTTTAATAAGAGGATGTAAGGCTTCGCACCATTGTTCTTTTGTAAATCCAGAATCGTTGCCTTGATGGTCAAGAAAATTAGCCATGCTTTACTCCATAAGCACTTGTGTTGCACTAACAGCAATACCAGCGGTTCCGTATCCAGCATCTGTTGTTCCAACACTGCCATCATTTTGAACAAATTGGGTGTCTCCAATTGTCATCCCACCCGCTGCCATTGTAACTACTGCCCCTGCAACAGCTATTTCGACAGATTGTCCGTCGCTGACAGTGCTTTTCGCAACGCCAAGGAAACGTTCCGTTGTGCCAGTTGCTTTGATGTTGGTTACTTGTCGTGCGACACGCACACCAATAAAAGGTTGCGCTACGCTAGAAACATACGGTTTTGCTAAAAACCCATCGACGTCGGGACTGTAGGCAACAGGCGTATAACTCAAAGCTACCTGAGTCGTAATTTCTACATTCGACCCCTCAAGGACGAAAATATCACCGGTTGCGTCTACGCCTGGAGTAAACTTAACAACCCTATAAGAAAATCTATTTGAGTTATTTTGGTCGTTAAAAAAACAAACAAGATGATCGCTGTTTGGAATGCTAATTACTTTTTTGGCATGCCCGTCTTGATGATTTGATTGAATTTCAACGAGTGAAGACTGTTTAAGAATACCGTCCGATCCAACCGACAGCGAATACAAATGTTCACTATCAAACACAAAGGCACGATCCTTCGTCGCATCATAGCGAATATCGCCAGCACCCATAAAGCTGTGTGGGGGGTCTGAATAAGAACCAGAACTTGGAATGGTTCCAGCGCTTTGCGAAGTGAAAGTCCGCGACCCGGCGCTGCCGCCAATGTATCCGACCGAATATCCAAGCCCGTAACCGTAGCTACTGTATTTGTAAGCGCCCAATAACCATTTATTTGAAGAAGTAAAGTGAACCGACTGGTGATAATAAGTGTGGGTCTGGCTGGTCATATCGCCTTCACCCACATCAATGTCACTGGTTACGCCAGAAAAAGTATCGCCGCTCGCGTCACTTCCCAACGACGCTTGGGCAAATCGAATTCTGGGCCCCGTCGGTGATGTTGTCGTACCAAAGCCCAAGATAAGCTCATCGGCATCTAAACAATTTGTTGTACCGTAAGGTCGGTTTCCGGAATACCAGACCAATTGATTGCTGGCTTTCATTGCGCCACTGACAACATTGAGTGTGTTTAACGTCACATACGCTGATGAGTTTTGGTTGTGCATGAGCGTTCGTTGCATAGCTGGGCAATACTTGACCGACCATGTGCCAATGGGCGAACCGTTTATGAGTACGGGAGGAGCCGCCTCGCTTATAACAAGCGACGAGTTCATGTTCAGCGCGTATGCGCGACCAGTATTCGAACCAGAAATGGTGTTTTTACCCGCCCAGATAAAAAGATCGTCGGTTGTGTCGTAGTCCATTCCATTGGACTCTGCGGTGGTTTCGCCAGATTGGGTGTAAGTAGACGCTGAAAGTGCAGCAGATACTGAGCTTGCAGCAACTTCACTAACTGTGCCATTGGCGTTTAAAATAACAGTTTTACCAGTAGTAATAGCACCACTGGCTGTTGCTGTAACCGTACCACCGCCTGACGGAATAGGTAGATTTGTTAAATTGGCACCACTAATTGCGGGCAACGCCCCGCTTCCATCAAGTTTCAATATTTTATTGGCACCGGATGTTGCAACATCATCAGCGGTAATAACACCGTAGCTGTCTACTGCTTGTTTAGTCCGCAATGGCGTCATCAAATCACCATTGTCAGTACCCGCTTCTGCTTTAGATTGAGTAGCAATTGTAACCGCAGCAGATGCAGCAGAAGCTGCCGCAGCAGTAGCAGATGCACTTGCTTCAGATGCCTTAGTAGTCGCTGTAGTTGCAGATGCGCTTGCTGATGAAGCTGACGAGGCGGCAGCAGTAGCTGATGCGGCCGCATTTGATGCGCTAGTGATCGCACCACTAACGTCAGATACGGATAGCGTTGTTTCTGGATCGCCGCTTGATGAATTAAAACTTAACATCTTGCCAAGTCGTGTAGCTTTAACTGGCAAGGTCATGTTTACAGATGTTGGGTCTTGCTCTGGCGCTTGCACTGAGCGGTCAACAGTTTCCTCAAACTGCTGCAACATAGAAACATAACGATTAAAATCTTTGTTTACCGCATCAATATCTAATGGCCCTGTGCTTGCTAAGTTTGCAAGACGGTCGGTTGATATGTTGCGTAAGATTGTTACCGTTGTATTTGAAACACCAGATGCCAGTGTATTAACAAGCGTTACAGTGCCACCATCAAAACCACCATCCGTACCAGCATTTCCAGAAACCGTGTAATGTGTCGACACCGTTAGCAAGGTATCGCCATTGTAGACTTTCAAATCTGTGCTTGTGTCAAAAATAACAAAGTCAAACGTGAATGACGTTTGTGGTGTACCGCCAACAACAACTTGTTTTTTTGGCGATTCAGATGGAACTGTAATTGTAGCCATAGCCGCTAATCCTATTCGTCATCAAACTGACCAGCCGTTTCTTTGGCTAGCGCAGGGATAAAGTTTGCATACCACGTCCGTAATGGCGTCAATTGAGTCAATGCTTTTGCATACTCTGATGGCTCTTCTGCATTTTGCAACGCACTCAAGGTGCTAAGAAACACGGAACCTGCTGGACCAGCAACCGCACCCGCTGCTTCGTATGGGCTGACATCACGTACCAATGACTCACCACCACCTAAAGCACGCAATCCAACATTGCCCATACTAATAATTTCCAAAACATTATTGGGCTCCATAAGCAGAGGTATTACGCCACTGTAATCAATTGCGCGTAAGGCTTTGTCAAAGTTATCTGTATCAAATGGATTAGCCCGAAGCTGTTGAACAATAATGCCACCAATCAACATACCCAATGCGCCACGCCATAACCGTTTATCCCTTGGCCTTTGCAACATGGGAAGCAATTGCTCTTGAGTGCTGGCTATAGAAAATGTTCTAAACTGTAATAAGTACCCCCAAAGGTTTTTGGTCATGAATAAAGGTTTATGCTCGGGGCCGGGTGTCAAAATTATCCGGTTCATTTCTTTATTCAATGCAGAACGAAAACGGTTTCTTAATTGTATGTCAGTCCAATCTTGAGTTCCGGCAATATAAAGATGCTCAGTGCCTTGTCCCGGTCCTTCCGCTACATTGTCATCCCACTGCTTAAAAATTTTACGGGCGCTTGCTTTATCAAAGCCAAATTCTGCAAGTTTAGAAATCTCATCATCCGTTGCTGCATTTTCTGAAACCTTTTTTGATAAACGAATAATTTCAGATTGAGCGTGAACGCCAACAAATTTTTTTAAAAAATCAGTGCCGGGTGCCATACCGTTAACAATAAATGTAAACGGAACTGCTTTTGACAAAAAATTTTCAGTTCGCGTGGAGTTCATTAAGCCACCTTGATACTCCATTGCCATGGCGGCGCGTGAATTTGTGACAGTTTCTCCGACTTCACCTGCCAATTCTACTTCAGCTTTAGCAAGGCCAACTTCTTGCGGGCTTCGTATACGCAAACTTATTTGATCTAAAATTTCTTTGACCGACATTGCAACTAACATGCGGCCAGAATCGCCAAGAAGCATTTGGCCAGATCGACCCATTAGGTTAACTATGCCAAAGTTTTTAGCTGCACGCAGCGAGCGTGCTGACATGGTTGTAGGGTCTTCCGTAAAACCAAAAGCATTTAAGTTAAGATCGCGTAAATTTTCTCCAGATCGCCAGACTGAATTACCTTCTTTTTCAATGCGGAGCGCATTGTCCACATCACCCTTGATCAACGCATCTGCAACAGCGTCATCTAAATCAAGGTCAAGCTGGTCAAACTTGCGATACAAAGATGGATCACCAAACTGCTCGGCAGCAGTCAAAGCGGGGGCAACACGATTAACATACGTGTTCATAACGTTACGATAATCTGTGTCGATTAAACTATTTTCGGGGCGATCACGAAGTAGTTGACGCGTAGTTAGCGGCAGTTTTCTGCCAATCGTTTGGCGTGGTGAAAAACCTGATACTGCTTTTTCAACACCATCAGTTACACCTTCGCTATCTTGGAAGGCTCCACGTCTACGCATGTTTTCAAAGGCTTCATCTACGCGTACAGCTAAACTATCTTCATCAGTGTATAGCCGTTTGCCATTTACATATGGATTTGCGCGAAATGCAGCAGCTAACAAACTTTTGGTTTCTGCTTCAAACGTATCTAATTTGTAAGGATTATACAGATGCGTGTAATAGTTATCGTTTCGCGCTGTAAAATCACCGATGTCTTCTTTTAAAATTGCTGTGTCTAAGTCGTCAGCAACCGCTCTCGCTTGTGCAGCAAAGTTACTAAACGTCCATTCATCCGCATCTAAGTTTTGATTTCTGGCTCTTGTTTTTATTCGAATGATTTCATCTTCGCCAAGTTTGGACATGATGTCTTCATACGTTTTAAGCATTGATCGAACTTCATCAATGTTATCAAAGTTCGCATTTTCATGTTTTTTGATGCGCTCAATTAACGGTGTGAAGTAATCGGTTTTAGGTGTAGCTGTATCAAAGAGGTCATCTTTCGGCTGAGGACCATCTCCTAATTCTGATGCCCTAGGTCCATAACCTCTTCTATCTTTAAACTTAGGAAGCTCATCGATTGAAATATCAAATAAAGGTTGTATTGGTTTATATGATGGTCCCGCACCACTTACATCAGCAAAATTTTTAAAATTGTTAGGTAGATCAGAAGCATCGAATACATACACCCGATCTCCATAGCCATAGTCGTCAACAGGTCTTCCCGATTGAATCCCGCCAGCAGTCAATCCATTTTTGTAAATAGTTTCTTTATTACCTGAAGAGCCTACATGAAAAACATATTCCGGCTGATCCACTCCGTCTTCGATATTTTTTAAGACATCCTTATATTCGGCTTCTAAAGCTGATATATTGTCAGAAGGATCGGAATCACGAGGTGCTTCCTTATATTTTTTATTTCTTAAACCCTCTAAATATTCTCGTTGAAACTTTAATCCCTTCTGCAGAACAGCACCCAGCCGCACAGTTTCAATGCCCGAATCACCTGCAATGCGTCTAAAATAAATCTCATCAATTTCTAACTGCAATGCTGTCAGGAATTGTTTGCGAGCAATTTTTCTTACAGCTTCTGCCGTCTCAGGACTTTTTTCTTTTAGTTTTTCTACCTCTTTATAAAGACGCGTAGAGCTTTTATAGCGTTTGCTTGCAGCAGAAACCGCTTCTTCGGCACGCCTTAGTTGGCTTTCACGCCCAACCAATCTATTCGACTGTAGCTTTTGATAAAAACCTTCGTAAAACTCTTGTCCCTTTTTTGCACCTTCGCGCAGTATGCCCCACTCAGCATCACCCCAGCCATGTTCATTAAAAACATCACGCAAGGTAATTACATCATCAACGCCTTCAACCTGTTCATCTAAGGTTTTATATGCCGTCGCCCATGGCAACCAATTATGATAATCCCTATTGGTAAACGGTATTGCACGCTCACCCCTGCGTATTTGTGAATACAAATTACGCGTGTCATCTAGGAAGTTGCCAAACATCATACGTGTAGCACCACGTTGCACAGTAGGATTACCTCTGTACTGAAGGTAAACACTATCTATTTCTTCTAAGGCTTTGTTCATGGGGAACCGATGCTGTTGCCACATGTAGCCAAGACCTGCTTCGGTTACTCCACCCTTTGTAAAACCGATACGACCAGATAATTCATGAGCTAGCTTACTAAATGATCTGCCAATGCTGCCGCCTAGCTTGTTTCCAGCCAAAACCCAGTATGGCATCTGTTCGGTTTTAGCTAATCCGGCACTTAAAAAATTATCAATAGGAGCGTAGTCATCATCTGCTAACTTTACGGCATCTGATAAACTCGCAGCATTGATTGATCCATCTTTGTTTATGCTCGGCTCAATAGGGTCCGGTGTTTTTATGCCGCGAGCTTTTGCTTCTTTTCTAAGGATGTCATGAACAACCTTGCCAGCCTTTATAATCTCATCAGATCGCGGCGGCGCATCAGATAAACGCCCTGATTGTTTCATTGCCTGATCAGTGATTCGCTGAGCAAAACTTTTGCGACCAATAATACCGCCAAAAAGCGATCCCGCTATTAATGGTGCTGTTAATTGTATAGCCCCTACTTCTTCTTCGCCGGGCGTTAGGTCCATACGCGCTGCTTCAGTTGGCAAAGTAAAAGCGGTTTGAAGCCCAGCACCTTGCACGGCACCTCTGGCAAAGCCAATACCCTTAGCAACACCTAATGGCGCAAACAAATCAACATCTAAAATAGAACCAATAAAACGACCAACCTCACTATTCTTTGTATAGTCTCTGTTGAATTTATTTTGACGAGCAATTTGCAATAAACGATTAGCTTCTGGGGCATTTCTAGCTGAAGCCAAATCTAACATAAGGCTTTG
>VTLG01008948.1_pt1 | contig 17836 bp, 11 predicted proteins | sample 4694571 | NCBI WGS metagenome assembly VTLG01 (sample SAMN12604809, study PRJNA352737) | marine metagenome | biome: ENVO:00000447; feature: ENVO:00000209|ENVO:00000569|ENVO:01000036; material: ENVO:00002151; isolation source: viral sequences binned using virsorter ... | reverse complement strand
CAAATTCATTATTATCTATGATTGCAGCAGTGTTATTTGTTTCATCACAGATAACTCTGAAATCAAAGATTCCTCGTTTTGCCTGTACATCACGTAGGAATGGTTCAACAATGTTTACAAAGTTTGTCCTTGTAATCTCATCATTGAATTCAAACATCTGATCTCTTGCAGCAGCGGAGATTGCATTTTCTAGGAAAATAAACAATCTGCGAACGTTGATACGATCAAATGCTGATGCTTTATTAAGACCAGTCTTATCACCAAAGAGAACTATTCCTCCACCAGGTGAGAAGATGATTGGGTTTATTCTGTTTGAATACAATTGATCTCTTTGTGTTTGAGATGGATTGTATGTCAACTTAACTGCATTTAGAATAGCTCCTCTTGCAGTTCCAGCTGGTGAGAACCAAGGGAAGTTGTTAATGTCGTTTCTTGCACATAATCCAGCAATGTCTCCGTTCATTGGGACATATCGGAATGTATCTGCAAATCTGTCATACATGTATTTGTAACTTCCATCAAATATTCCAAATGATGAAGAAGTTATAGGAGCAAAGAAACTAATAACATTATCTGTAATTTGATCATCATCAAATACTGTTACAGCTCCTGCAGCACCATCACTTAAGAATGACCCCCTATTAGGTGATACAAATGCAATTGCATCTTTTCTTATCTCTGCGACAGAGATAATTTTGTTTGCAAGTGATTGGCAAGTTTCTTTAGTATGATTACCAGAACCCATTAGCATAAAGTCTGCTGAGTTTAAATTATCATCTTCAAATAACTCATATCCTTTTGCAAGTCCAGCGAGTGTTACTTGGAATGATCCATCAACATCAGGATCAGCATTTCCATCATAGTTAAGACCACCACTTAGTGTTAGTGTAGTTGCACCAGTAGCACCAAAATCTATGTCTTGTGCATTTTGATCCCATCCTACATCAGCTTGCTGTGTGAAACCAGATGAGAATGATGTTGTAACAATTCCAGCAGGTTGACTACCACCAAATATATTTGGTGAATTATTGTAAAGATATTTTCTCCAATATGAGGGTGAACCCAGTGAATACTCACCATCTTTTGCTTTTGATAGTGATAGATGTTTTTCTAAGATTGTACCTGCGTTACCAGTTATTTTTCCTTCATCATCAATTACGACTACGTGAACCTCATCAAAACGTGAGTTACGAGCAGCTGCAAAAGCTGAAGTGCCTGGACGATCTGCAAGGTTGTTCCAATTAATTGAGGAATTTGTTAACTGTATAGCTTGCTGATCAAACCAATCAGCATTTCCAGTTGGTGATACAGTGCTTGTTGCTGCACCAGCGTTATTGCGAATTGTTACTGCAGTATTACCAAATTTGTAAATTCCACTTGGTTGATAGTCAACTTCAGTTCCTACACCTGCGTTTGTTACTGATTCTAAAATCTTAACAGATAATTGTTTATTTACAGTATCTACACCAGTAACGATTCCTTTGAAGAAACCAGTTAGTAATGAAGTTGTACCTGCACCTGCTAGAACTGTGTTTGCTGGTATACCTTGTGTAATACCCATACCAACTTGCACACCTGATGGTAATGCACTGAAAGTTAATACTTGATCTGCAAAACTATCAATTATTGCAACTTTAAGTCCATTTGCCCATGAACCAGGATTTCTTGCTGCAACAGTTACGTTAGTAATCGGTGTTCCATCATATCCTAGATCATTATAATGCTCTGTGCTTTTTATCTTAATATTTGATGCTGTCCCAGAAAAGGCATTCTTAAGATCATCATCATCTGCCCTTACTATTCTTAACGCACCACCGTATGATAAGTAGGATGAAGCAACCATCCAATACTCATAATGTTTGTCAGTTGATGATGGTTTTCCAAAGGCATCTAATAAATCTTGCTCATTCTCCACCAAAATTGGAAGGTTAACTGCTCCTTTGGCAAACGGACCAACAAGAGCACCAACTTTATCCGATGCTGTGTCAACACGACCAACGGTTAAGTCAACTTCTCTAACTACAATTCCAGGAGATGCTAAATTTAGTGGCATCTTTATTCTCCGAATCTCAGATTATTCTGAAATTATTTATTAAAAAACCCTTTTTCATGTAGTCTACATGTATTAAAAAGCACCGTCCCAGAAGGTATCACCCATTGGTTGCATATTTCTTGATATAAAATATAACCCTAGATTACAGGCAAACCAATTAATATTGATTACCCAAGTTTGTCTCCAAAGATATTTTCGATTTGTTTCTACAATGTAAATATTTCTCTGATTATCAGATTGTTTTACAATTTGTTCTAATATCAGTGCAATCACAAATCCAATTGCGTAGATATAAAAAGCAAAGTTAAGAAAACTTGAACTAAAAAGTAAAGCTGAAATCATCTGTAATCCCACATATAAGAACGGTCTCCGTATTCATCAGTATGCCATACATCACCATCTTTGTCAACAAAAGTTGTGTCCTCTAGTCCAGTGTTTATAAATCCGAATGGTGCCATGTCCTGTTCGATTTGATTTTTTTGTTCTTCATATATCCTCTTCCTTATATCATTATCAGTCATTTCTTTGAAATATTCTTGCTGAACTAACCATGCAAAGAGAACTAAACACATTGCTAAATCATCATTACATCCTTCTTCTGCCTCAAATGAATTATGTTTTTGTGCAAACGTTGTTAACTCTGATATGATTTCATAGTCACAAGTTAGTAATTTATGATCTTCAATCAGTGTTTTCAGGTTACTGCAACCAAGTTTCTTAACTGCTGACGTAGTTCTTACACCAAGTTGTGTTTTCTTTCCTGAAAACCCTTGACCCACTATTTGACCATTTCGACCTCTCATCGACGCCATAAGTAAGTTTTCATACTCTAAATCATATTGAAGTATGCTGGCAACTTGATCTCCTATATCATTTACCTCAACTAAAAGATAGGCATTATTATATCCTTTTGCCACATCAAGTATAACATTTGGGAATAACATTGGTTTTATCTCATTATTCCTATATTTTGCCACTACCTTATATGGAAACTGAGTTGTATCAAAAACAATAAATGCTGAATAATCATTCCCAAGTCCTCTTGCAACGTCAACTGTAAGTATGTAATTATGATCCTTCTCTGGTTTTTCGTAAATATCCAAACCTGCATTTCTTGTGATTGGATTCTCATATACCATATTTTTCAATATAGCAGGTGCTATTAATGTATTAATAGAACCTAGAAACTCACATTCAAACTCAACCCTGAATTGTTGTTCTGATGTGTTTGCAATAGTTTGCTCCTTCCAAACAGCATCTCTGCCTGGTACTTCACTCCAATGAACATCAGTTGGTACATATTCGTTTTTATTTCTTTCTGCGTCGTGCCAATACCTGTAAAAGTGGTTCATCCCGTGAGGGGTAGAGACCATTATGACTTTGGTGTTTTTACCAGAAGTGATAGTAGGATATACTGAGGCAAAGAATGACTCAGCAATATGATTAGGCACAAAGGCAAACTCGTCCAGAAAAAGAATGTTGAAAGACATACCTCTGACTGCACTAGCAGAGGTAGACGCAGCCAAGATTTTAGATCCATTTTCTAACTCCAGTGATCCTTTATTCCAAGATATTATACCCTGTTGCATCCATTTAGGCAAGTTCTCATATGCAGTTTGCAATCTACCTAATAAATCTCTAGCAGTTGCGGCTTTGTTTGCAAGAATACCGATATTTGTACTGTCGTTAAAAACAGCATAATGTAAAAGATACGATACAGATGTAGTAGATTTACCCGTCTGCCGAGGCATCTTGCAAATATTGAATCTATGTTCATGGAATCTTTTAATTAAAGTTTCTTGAAAATCATAAGGAATAAACTGTGTTAGTCCTTCATCTAGAGAAACAATCTTAATATAATTCTTTGCAAAATATACAGGATCATTCTTACACTTGATAAATTCAATGACCTGCTCCTCTGTAAATTCATGAGGAGTATTTGCTTTTTTTAAATTCGGATTACCAAGGTATACATTATCATTCATAACTTATCAGCAGTTCCACTTACGAAGTGATTTATTTATTCTTGAATCTGGATCGTTTGCAGTTTTTGCAGAAGTAAGTTTCTTCTTCATTCCTTTCATTCTAGAACAGAATGATTTTCTGCGATTTGCCGCTTTTGATCCTTTCTTTAATTTAGATGGTTTTGTAGTAACAGCAGTCTTTAACTTAGAACCAGGATTTGCAGCACGATATGATGCTACACCTTTCTTGTTAAGACCACCTGATTCACTTTTACCCTCTTTTCTTTGCCATGCAGGTGACTTATCTTCTTTTACTGTCTTCTTCTTTTTTTTCCTTCCATCTATTGCTTTACCTATGAGTTTAGAACCAACATAAGCACCAGCACCTATCGCTGCTACCTTGCCACCAGCTTTAACCATTTCTTTACCAAATGATTTTCCATATTCTGTGCCAAACTGTTTACCAGCACCTCCTGGATCTGTAATGGTTTGCCAAGCACCTTCCAGTTTATTTTCATCTACTCTTTGGGGTTTTTTTTTACCCTCACCACTGAACATCTCTTCAGATCTTCTTTGTACCTTTGCTATAAATTTCTCTTTTCTCTTTTTGAGACCCTTTGCTGCACCTGCACCCACTGCACCTGCTGTTTCTGCAGCTGCTTTTTTAGTTTCTGTTGCTGCTACTTTTCCTGCTTTTTTAACTGCTTTACCACCTGATTTTCCACCAACCTTGATACCTGCACGAACTGCTTTTCTTGATACTTTCTTTGCTACTGCTTTTCCACCAGCAACAGTGCCCTTGATTCCAAGTGTAACTAATTTTCCTGCTCCTTCATCAACGTATTCAATTTCATCTCTCCAATTAGAGTATTCTTCTTTCTTCACACAGTTTGGATATCTCTTTCCAAACATGGTCTTCATACCTTTTTTCTCATAACCTTTCCAGCACTTCTCATCTAATTCTACTTCTTCTTTTTTAAGATCCATGATTTGACCCTTATACTTCTTTTTCACTCGGTCAAGTGCAGAAGGTCCTTTGTTTACCTTCCTTGTCTTCATCATTTCTTTACTTGGTGGCATTGTAGTCGCATCTTTTTTATCCTTAGATGGTCTTACCCTTCCCATATCTCTGGCAATATCATAACCTTCCTCTGGAATATATTCCTCTTTCTTTGTACTATTACCCCAGTTTGCAGCACCTACCTTACGACACTTAACTAATGCACCTGATGCATATGCACTTGGCCAAACTGAATATCTTGACTTAACTTTATGATAGCAAGCATCTTTAGATCCACTACCCTTACCTTTTTTATCTGCCTCTGTAATTTCTGTGCTCTCACCCATTCTGGTGTTGTGTTGTTCGTCAGGTGTGTTTTTCATGAGATTTTTTTTCATCTGTTTCTTTGAAATTTTAGGACCACCGATTGGATCACCATATTCATCTCTTTTCATCTCTTCACTCATTTTCTTTTTTGGTTTGTCAGTTGAGACATAGGTTGGTTTTGCAGCACCTGATTTTGCTTGTTGACCAGGATCTGCTTTCTTTTTTCTACGAGCAGCAGAGAGTCTTTCTGCTTTTGTCATACTTGCTCTCTTTGATGATGATACACATTTGGGTGTACCCTCACCAGGTTTATCACTAGCACAAGTTCCTCCTGTAACGACATTAACCCAACCAGGTTTGCCATCTTTGGATTTTGAACCTTTGAACCACTTATGAAGTGAACCTTCTTTTATGGACTTATGAAATGCTTTTTTAATTTCAGATACGCCCACGATATCAATCACTTCTGCAAAAGTTTCTCCATCGGAGTTTTCTATTGTGACAGAATCACTCATAAAGTTAAGAATCTTCTTTATTATTTAGTATTCCTTGTTTTAACATCTTTGACAACTCAGATGTTGATCCTACAAAGAGTGCATTGTTAGTTACATTATTTGTTGTTTGTTTCTTATCTTCTTCTACTTCCTTAACTTTCTTTTGAAGATCCATTAACTTATCAGTGGTATCTGCAACTGATTTTATAATTTGACCTGCAACTTCATATGCTCTGGCACTACCACCTTCTCCTGCAACTTCTAAAACTCCATTGAGTGCTTCTTGACCTTTTTCGACTAACGAATATAAGTTTGCACGAGTATAATCGTAATCTTTCTTGACATCATCCTTAGTAGATTCAACCTTTTGTGGTTTGCTACTTGGAGTAACATCAATCGCACTACTTGTGTTTAACGCTTTATCAATAGAATCATAGTTAGACATGGTATTCATTAAATATCTCTTTGTTGTGTTGGACTATATGTTTTAGAATCATTGAACACTTCAATAAAACCATTAAATCCAAAATCATCATCAGGTTCGATCAAGGCATCATCTGCAGCAGTTAATACATCTATTGATGCTCCCTCAACGTGCGTTGTTGCGATTGTTTCGTAACCACGATTAACAGTAATCGTATTTGCATCGACGATCTCTTTGATCTTCATTATTTCTTTATCTATAATAATTCTCATGCCAGAAGTTAATGCAAGAGTAGATGAAACATCAAATCTTGTTTTAGTTTTTGTAAGATCTGACCTTAATACTGCAGTATTATCATCATTATAATCTTGTCTTGCTTGAGGAGTTGCAGAGTATCTTAATTCTCTTCTTGCATTCTCAGTATCAACAGAAGCATAATAATCCACCTGAACTTTCTTGATAAGACCCTCACTGGAATCAGATACAGGACCAAAGAGATAAGTCTTAGCAGTAAAGTTTAATGTGTATATTAGTGCTCTTCTTGTTGCAAAATCTCCTTCATAATCATCTTGAAATGATATATTATCCAAAACTATTGGAATATCTCTTTTTTCTCCAATTACACCTATGAGGTCTACAGTAACATTAAATGATGGTTGAAAATATGGTAATATTTGCTCTATAATTTGCAACGCATCATCATTTAATTTAACAAGAATATTTAATTCAAATCCAAGGTTATAAGGAACTGGCATAAAAACTTTTCTAAGTTTTTTACCATCAGTTGCCTTAAATGTCTGTGTGATTCCACCTTTTCTTGTTGGATCATATGCAATATTAGTTGTTTCAAACGACATACGAGGTAATGTAATTTGAACTGCACGATTCAAATCTGGTTGTTGCTCTAGTCTTGCTAGAAATTTTTGCATAGGACCATAAGCAAGAGGAACTCTCATATCACTCGTTTCTTTTCCAGCACCATCTCGATGACGAATATGAATATCATTGAAAATAGTACCAAAAGCAATTATGGTTTTTCTGAGTATTTCGTGGTAATAGTATTGTCCTAACATTAGAATGTACCGAATGGATTACCTTCTGTAAAATCAAGTAAATCGTCAGCTTCACTTTCGATTATATCATTTGATTCAAAGGTAGTGTCTTGATTTTCTTCACTGAAGAAATCTAAAGCATAATTTGAGAATACAGTAGATCCAAATGAAACTACAGTTGTTATTCCAGTAGTATTTAACGTAGGAGTACTTATAGTAATTGAATTTGTACCTATACTTGTAACAGTTGCACCACTTCCTACAATAATTGATTGACCAAAAATAACCTGATTTAACTCTTGATTTAGTACAATACTTGATGTATTGATACCTGTTATTATTGTTGTTGTAATTCCAATTGTGGCAACTGTACTTAAACCCACATTAAAGAAAGTTGATTCAGTTGCTTGAATGGTTTCACCAGGAATAAATGCTCTTTGTGTTGATCCAATACCAACATTTGATATTTTAAGCACCTTAGTATCAGTATCCCACTCTTTAACTATTGCTTCAATACCTGATGATAATCCTTTTACCTTTTCACCTCTGGTAAAGTTACCAACTCCTGTAATCAATGAAGGTTGTGCTATTGTTACTGTTGGTTGAACAGTGTATCCGATACCTGCATTTTTCAAGAAAATATCAGATATTGTATTGTCTGCAAGAAGATTTACTTCTGCAGCTGCAGGAGAAGTGCTAATTCCAGTAATTGTCACCGTAGGAGTTGCAGCATATCCAACACCATTATCCGTAACTACAAAGTCAACAATACCAAAGTTAGACTGTTCAACAGCAGCAGTTGCTGCTGCACCAGCACCACCTCCACCTGTGATGATAACTAATGGTGGAGTTGTATATCCAGCACCTGCATTTGTTAATACTATTCTTTCTATTGAAAATAAACCAGCTCTTGTGGTTGTAATTGCAACAGCAGTCGCATTTACATTACCTACTCCAGTTGGTGCAGTTGATATTGCAACATTTGGAGCACTTCTATATCCACTACCATCATTATTAAGAACAATCTCTCGAACATATCCTTTATTTGATGTGTTTAATTGTGCTGTTGCTGTTGCTGTTCTACCAACACCTATTAACTGCAATGTAGAAATGTATCCAATATCTTCAAGTTGAGAGTCAATTTCTTCTATATCTGTATCAAATACTTCATCTTCATATTCAAATAGTTCACACTTCAGTTGATATACATAATTTTTTCCTAATTGATAGAAAGGATCTTCATGTTCAACAAATTTAACTTCAAATAATCTACTCCCTAACGGAAAGAATATAACATCACCTTCACGAGGTCTAGATGCTAGTTCATAATCATCATCTGCCTCTAAAAACGGTGATATAAAATCTTCAAATCTTTCTTTGGATATGGTGAGAGTTACTTCATCTCTTAAACTCACACCAAATTTAGTCATAATATCTCCTTGACCACTATAACCTTCATAAGTGTTTAGGTATGCTTCAAGTAAAAAATTATCATCAAAAGCAGATGATTGAACTTCTTTAATTATTGTTTGTTTTCTTACAAATTTTCTTGGAATATAAGTTACCTCAACACCAAATATCTTTAGGTGTTCATTAATTAAATCTTGAGTAAGTCTTTGCTCACTTTGAGATCCTTGAAGAAAAAAGGGATTTAATGCCATTAATCATCACCCAATAAAGTCAAGAGGAGGTAGTTCATACTCAAGCATCATCTTCTCTTTAATCCTTTCTAAATCTCTCTCTGCATCATCATATATTTCTCTTCCGTTAAGTTCTAAACCACCTGGTAATTTAACTCCTCTAAACTTAATTAAATTCTGTCCCCACTGTCTCTTTATTAGAGCAGTTAAATAAAGTTTGACAAAGTAATCATTGTAAACCTGTGTAAAAGTATCAGGATCTAATGCTCTATGACAATCTAAAACTAAAAAATTACCAACTGTTTGAGAAGCCCAATCAATATCTAAATATAATCTGTCTTGTCTTTTATTGAATCTAACTTGTGCTTCGGGTGTAAGTAAGAAATCAATGTCCTCAAGACGAGTTTTTGTCATACTATATTGAAGAAGTTCAACAGAGTTGAAATAATACAAATCATTTAAAAATAACTGATATTTAATACTAAACATGCTACCAGATATCGAACTGGTATCAAATTTAAATATTTTATTTACACCTACAACTGAATCAGGTATTTGTAAAAAATTTGAGTTTTCGTAAAATGTTGTCGTTGTTGTTCCATAACCAGGTATATTTGTTGATGTTGTCGTAGTAGTTACTATACCCACACCAGTTTTACTATTAGGAGTGTCCTCACCAGGTACTTCTGCTCCTATACCCCTATCAATATCTCCCTGTGTAATTTCATATTTAAGATACATCCTCTCAACACCATCAAAGTGCCTTTCATTAAAAAGTTGTATAGCATCATCAACTAAATCATCTATTTGATCATCATCTACATTGATCTCCAAAACAGGAGCACCCAACTTTCTTAAGCAGTAATCAATTAATTGTTGTCTAGTTGCTGGTTTTGCCATCTTCTTCTTCTTCTATTTCTGCTAATAGATTTTCGTATTTTTCTTGAATTTCAAGTTTTTCTGCTAATAATTCTTTTTGAGCATCCAAATGATCTTGAACAATAGTTTGTAATTTTGCTTCAAGAAGAATATTTTGATTAGTTAATGTAGAAATTTTGCTATTATAAACTTTAATTAAAGTATTCACATCAACATCATTATTTTGTGCCATAGTTTAGAAGGAGCCTCCATCAATAGTTGTTGTCCATTTTGGTATACCAGCAGCATTTGTAGTTAATACAAAGTTAGATGTGGTTATACCTGCAGCTGTGCCAGCAGCACCAACTTGCTTACCTGTCGAATCAAAGTAAACAATACCATTTCCAGTAGTGTCATAATCACCATTCTGGAAATATATTCCTTTAATATCTAGGAAACCTTTTGTACCACCTACCAGATTATTTACGATTGTAGCATCAGGTATGTAAGTAAAAGATCTTTCTGGTGCGTTACTTGCATCACCAGCTAGATCATGGAATCCAAAGAAACCTTGTTTATTATTACCTGCACCTGAACTTGTATTATAACTAAATGCCACACCTCGATCAGTGTTAGTATCGACATTTGATGTAACTGTAAGTTGAGATGTGGTTGAAATTCCACCAGACTGAACAGCATTACTAATTGTAATTAATTTTTCAGGAATATCATATGTTGAGATTAAAGTATTTGATGCTATATTAGTACCAGTAACTGAATCACCTGTATGAATTCCTGCAGCTGTATCCAGTTTTATTGTGCTGACACCAGCATTTGCTGTCATCATAACAGTTCTTGTACTGGTTGTAACACCTAAGTTTATGATAGGATCATTCAGATTTACTGTAAATGAATCAACTGTTGTGGTTGTACCATCAACTTGCAAGTCACCTTTAACAATAACTGTACCTTCATTACTCAAACCATCTGGATATGGATCAATGAATAGTTGACTTCCACTACCAGATCTTGAAGAAATAATATTTGATGCGATAGTAACATTACCAATTCTAGCTTCAATACTATTAAATGTTCCTCCTGTTTGGAACATATCACCTTGGAAAGTTGATACACCAGTGACTTTGAGGTTACGCATTGTTGCTTCATCAAAGAAGATATCATCTGCTACATGAAGATCTCCTCCAACAAATAAATCTCCAGTGGTTGTAACTACACCAACAAATGTTGATACACCTGCTACATTAATATTACCACCTATATTGACACTCTTCTCTATACCTACTCCACCTTCAACTATAAGGGCACCTGTGTCTTTATTATGTGAATCAGTCACATCTGCCATTACAATTGCTACACCGTTCTCATAGACCCAATCAGCACCTGTTACGTTTATTCTATTATCTCCATCCTCATCATATTCTATCTTTGCATCTTTACTATCACCAAAAGTTAAAAATGTGTCATCAGGTATGATTACTTCACCTGTTCCATTTGGTGATAAAAATAAATCTCCGTCTGTATTTGTAGTTGAAAGTACGTTTGCATCTAATCTTAAATTATCTACATTCCATTGATCTACTTTACGATCAGAAGTAAGAATAGGAACAAATCCATTTGATGCAGTTGATGCATTAGCACCACTTGCAACTGAACCTGGAGTATTACTTAATAAATCTGTAAAATATCTACCACCAACAACTTGCGGATTACCACCGTTATCTCCAACAAATAACCTATCACCACTATTTGCTTGTGTTCCACCTCCACTCAGTGTTACACCAACTTCACCAAATTGTAAGGACGACGGTGCTGTGGTTCCAGTCGATCTTTTTACTCTTATAATACTTGCCACTAGAAGCTACCTCCGTTTATGTCCAAATTCTGTATCGCACCTGGAGTTAAGTCCAAAGTCCCAGTCCATTGTTGAGTGGTGCTATTGTATACTAAAACCATTCCATTTTTTGCATCACTGGCGTTCACATCACTTAATTCACCAATGGTTCCTGCTGAAGCACCTGCTAATGATGACGTAACCTTAATAGCATTTTTTTGACCAACTCTTACTTTAATGTCTGCCATTATTTTGTAACTCCTTCTCTAACAAGAACTGAACCCTCTAATACTCTAGTAACTTCACCTTGTGTGTCAGTAATTAAAACATCATACATAAATCTGCCAGGTTTAAGTGATGCAGTCTCACTTGTTGTAAGACCAACTCTTATCTTGCCACCAGATGCATTTATGATTTGTGTATTAAAATTAGTTGCTGTACTACTGCCAGGATGCTTACGCATTTGTGCAGAAGCAGTGAAACCAGTCAAATCTGTAGCAGAATTTGTATCTGCACTTTCCAAAGTGAAAATTTGAGAAAATGTAGTTCCAGTATTAACAGTTAGATTACTTACGTAAACTGCCATTTAAAAACAATATCAGGATCTAAGATATATTTATATTTAAGATAACCCGTCTATTTTTCTGCTATCAATCTAAGTAAATTTTTAATTTCTTCAATATCCTTTTTCATACTATCTATCTCTTCTTTCTGAGTTAATCTTATATTTCTAGATTTTTTATACTGAGAGTATCCGTGACTATCAGTATTAATGATAGCCCCAGAATTTTCATCTCGGTATAAGTTTTTGTGACCTTCAACTCTAATCATTATGCTAATGCAATCGCTCTAATATCTTTCAATCTAGGTGGGAATGCTTCATTTGTACCACTCATAACTATTTTAAACTTAAATCCAGTAAATTCATCTAAGTCATCAATACTAAATTGATATTCTTTAAATTCACCGTCCTCACTTGGAGATACAAACGCATCTGGTCTACCACTATTTTTAGAGGGGTCAATAACCTTATCACCGAAACCATCTCCATCAGTATCTTGAAGATTATCAAAACCAGGAAATAGTTCATATGATAGATCAGTTTCAGCACCGTCTTCTCTAAACAATTGATATAAGACTCTAAAATCAGCAGATGGATGTCTAAATGCACCAACTAATAATTTAAGTGATGTTGCAGGATTTTTAAGATCAACTCGATTGCTTATGTAAATTGCTGCATGGGGATCATCACTTGGTTCATTTGCTCTGTCATCTTTAACATAATCTAGAATTGGTTTATTAAGTCTAGATCTTTCTAAGATAACTTGTGCATCCAAAGTATCAATTCTTGGAGATAAATTAGGATCTGATGTTTCTAATCTATAACCTAAAGTAAATGATTTATTCAGTGGAAGAGTGGATAGTCTCGCATTTTCATTTACTTTTGAGCAAATTATTCTAGGAGAATCAAGATCATTTGGTGATCCGATAGATATATCTTCAAAACCCTGATCAATAAATGGAACTTCACTACCTCCAGCACTTGTTCCACTAACAGTTCTTATCTGAGCAGTAAGTGTTGTATCTGCAGAGGGTATTTGTGTATGTTGATCAATTGTAATCGTATTAAATTGATAGTTTTGTGAAGCAAATATGTTTTCACCTCCAAGATGCTGTTCGTCAGTGAAACTAGTTTGATTGTCACCAATTGCTATTGGTCTATCTATTTGAAGATGATAATGATCAATTGTTCTTTCACTAGATAAAGTAGGATCATTTGGCATATTATGATCAGTATTGATCTTTCTTAAATCAATACCATTTAATTCATACTTACGTGCGAGGTCATCTATAGAATGAGTTCTGACAATTGTATTATCAACACCTCTTGTGCCAATACCTAATTGATTTGTGGCAATACTGTTGTAGTAGATAATCTCACTGTTGATTTTAACATAACCCTGAGAAGTTGAGATACCATTAAATGTTGCAAAAGGAGTTGTGCTTGCAACTGATATTACTTGATCACTAACATCTAAATTATCTGTAAGTGCAATAGGAGTAGTGTTAGGTTCGATATCTGCAAGTGTAACCAAATTAGTGTCTGCTTGCATTCCATGATTGTAATGTCTAACATCTATTACATTACCAGTAAATCTTTCATTATAAGTTTGGGAAGAAGTAATTAGTGTGCTTCCATATGATGTTGCAGTTGATCCTTCATACACAACAATTGGATCTCCAGTTGTAAACTCTTCACCTTGAACATTATTCAAATACAAAGTACCTACTCCATTAATTGAAGCAACCGTTATCAGAGCATCTGAACCTTTTGTTGTACTACTTGTAGTGATACCTAAAACATCACCTGCAACGTATCCAGAACCACCTGTGTTGCTTGTTAAACTTACAGTGCTAACTTTACCTGCAGCATTAGTTTGAACTGTTGCAGTCGCACCTGAACCGTTTCCAGTAATCGCATACAGTGGAACATTACTATATGTTTGACCTGTAGCAAATCCTCTTCCTGCATTTGTTATTGCAAATGTACCAACTGGTCCTCCAACTTGTTCAATATAACCCTGAATAGCTGAAGTTGCTGTTCCATCACTTACCTGAACACCAAAACCCATTTTTGCAATTGATTGTGCATGAGTTGTAGTTTGAATACCAACTTTTAATTTTCGAGGTAATGTTGTAATCGCATTTGGAAGTAATCTTTGATTGACCGCATTTCCAACATCTAGTTTTGGATTATAGAAAAATGCTGTGCCAGGTGTATCAACGATAAAGTTTGCTTTGTTTAATCTAAACTTAAGATCTTCAAATTGGCTTGGAGTCCAAATAGTACCATTTTGTGATTTAAATAAACTACCACCAACATATTGTTTAGAAACAATAACTGACTCTGCATCTGGTAAATTTTGAGAACCTACTGTTTTTTCACCCATACGAGCAACCCACGCTTCATAATTATTTGTTGTTGGTGCAATTAAAACAATACAATATTCTCTAGCAGGTTCAAGATGAACTGGTGATGGGAAAGTAACACGAGTTGCAACTGAAGCATCAGAAGATACGTTTATTTCATCAGGACTCAATACAACCTGTGAAAAGGCATCAACTGGTGCACCAGTAGGAGTTCCTAATTCCATAGGTCTAACTTCTACAGTCAATTTTTCAACTGGATCTTTTGTTCCAAAGAATAAATCAACTGAAGTTAGATTCATTCCTGATCCATCTACGGTGAATGATTGTGCTAATGGATCTCTTCCACCTCTTCTTCCACCTCTTCTTCCACCTCTGCCTCTAGTTCCACCTCTTCCACCAGTTCCACCTCTGCCTCTTCCTGCTCCACCTCTAGAACCTTGTCCTCTTCCACCAGTTCCACCTCTTCCACCAGTTCCACCTCTGGTTCCTCTTGTTCCTCTGGTTCCTCTGGTTCCTCTAGGTCTTCTAACTCTTCGGTTTCTTCCACCGCCTCCACCTCTACGTCTAATACGAGGTGGTGGTGGTGGAGCTGTTTCAACTATTGTGTTTATAGTTATTGTTTGAATTTGTCCACCTTCGGTGTCATAAGTAACTTCACCATCACTTATCAATAAACTTCCTGGTAAATTCTCACTGTTATCTGGACTAGAGGTTAATTTAAAAGTACTAATTCCTGTTCTAAATGTTAATGCAGGTGGTGGACTTGCAAGTGGATTTCTAAAGAAAAATGATCCAATAACTTCACCAGTACGATCTGCTACTAATCTAGTTGGTTTAATTGTTGCTTGTGCACCACTACTTGTACCTAAAACAGTTGCACTACTTTTATTAATATATCCAAAGAATGATCCTTGTGCCTCATCAGATAAAGATGTAATATCAATATTTAAAACAGTTGAAGATGCAGAATAACTTGTTCCAAAACTAGTTGAAGGATTATATGGATTTGTTCCAAACTTCTCCTTTGGATTGGTTATTGCACCTCGTTTATGATCAGGTCTTGCTAGTCTAAGAGTTGCAGTTGTTTTACCAGTTGAATCAACAACTTTTACAGTTTCACCTGGTTGAAATATACCATTGACCATGTCAATCTCAACTAGTTTTGGAATAATATCAATCCCACTAGTGCCTTCAAAAAATGCGTAGTATCTTGCATATGGTCTCAAAGCAATCGCATCAAATGAAACGTTTCTTGAACGTATATGTGTATCTCTTGTTGTACTAGTAAGTACTCTTCGTGTAAATGTTCTATTTCTAGCACCAGTTCTTCTAATTGTACCACCAGTGGTTTCTATTGTTCTAACCCAAGTATCAGATTCGGGTCTTAGTCTTATAAATCCGTCAAAATCAATCATATTGAATGGATTGACATTTTCCACTCTTGATGCTAAAGGTTGATTGAAAGCTTCAACTTCGTCATAATTTAAAGTAACGATTTCACCAGTTTTTCTACAATTTGGATCTAATAATGCTAAATCTTCTGAAAAATCAGCAGTGTCTGAATTTATGGATAGATCTAAGGCAACTTGAGGTCCTATCGACCAAATATCAATAGGAACATTAAGTTCTTGTCTACCAGTGTCAACAGTAACTTTACAATCTAAATTATTATTATCCAATAAATCGGCATTTTTAAAATCATCAACAAAAAATCCAGATTTAAATCTACTTAATCCATCGGCATCTTGTACTTGAAGAGTTTTAGTATCTAACTCAAGTAAACTTAAAGAAGTAACTTTTTCTAAATTTTCAATTCTATCTTCCAGACCACCAATATCTCTCATAGTATATCTCTGATTATCAACCATCTTGATTACTGCATCATCTGGATCATAAAGATATGCTGGCAACGTTATTGTTGCAATATCCATTTCATTTCTATCATGTATTGGTTCTATTGGATTCTTGTTTGAAACACCTTGTATAATTGTTAATTGACCATCTTCATCTAATACAACTTTATCAATTCGGGGTAGATAATAGTTATATCCAAGTATTGAACTCTCATTTGGAGTTACAACAAATGATGGGTTAACATTACCTGATGCACCAAAAAGTCTATTTTGGAATGAGAATGGGGACTCATTGCCAGTATATTGAGAAACTCTGGGTCTAAAATCAATCGTATCAGTTGCTCTTACATTATTTCTACCAATGTTTGGTATATCAAAACTAAATCTTTCTTCATCATAAGATGCTACAGTGTAAAAATCTCCTGTATCATTTGATGGAACATCATAACGATCAAAAATAACTAATAATTTTCTTGTTGGAGGTGCAAAATTAGATTTTCTTACAAGTCTTGAATAATCATAAAACTGATCTCTTTGACCTTTATCAAGATCAAATATATTGGTAATGTTTAAACTTCCACCTTCAGTTATTATTTGTAATGTTGTAGATATCTTAGATTCATCAAAATTAACAACTTCGCCTTGTATAAATTTATCGGATGTTAAATAAACTATTTCTACTTCAGTTGCTGAAAGAAGGGATGTTATTTGTGCTATTGCATCACTATCAGAACCTTTAATCTTTTCACCTAAAATTGCGTTTGTATCTAAACCTAATCCACTTGGGAAAGTTAATTTATCTAAAACAGGAGAACTAGTATCAATTGACTCAAAAACACCAATAATTTTAACAACATCTGGTTGATTCAATGATATTTCTCTATCTTCAACTCTTAGACCATAACCAGTTGATTTAGTCATTCCTGTGAGAGCAGTATTAATTCCAACTCGTGTATTTTCAATAGATAATTTTTCACTTCTTATATAATTTTTTTGTTTGCTTTTTATATCTTGTTTTTTAATTGTAGTGGTTACAACAACATTATTACTTTGACCTGTTTGTGACAATCCTTGAAAAGTAATTGACTGTCCTTGAGCACCTAAAGTTACTTGATCTGATGTCAATGTTTCAACCAAACCATTTGCATAATGAATAGAATATCTTTCTTCATCAAAAGCATCAAAAAATGCACTTGAGATACCACTAGCACCAACAGCCATACTAAGGGCACCACTACCACTAGTAGACTGATTTATTATACTTTTACCTACAACTAAATTTGAATTTGATAGATTTATATCAGATATATTTTTATCACCTATTTTAGCAAACAAACCTTTATTATCTTCTACTTTAATATTAGGAACACCAAATGCAAAGGTTGTTG
>VTLG01008078.1_pt1 | contig 17837 bp, 22 predicted proteins | sample 4694571 | NCBI WGS metagenome assembly VTLG01 (sample SAMN12604809, study PRJNA352737) | marine metagenome | biome: ENVO:00000447; feature: ENVO:00000209|ENVO:00000569|ENVO:01000036; material: ENVO:00002151; isolation source: viral sequences binned using virsorter ... | reverse complement strand
CACGCATAGAACTGACAGAGCAAGAAAAGGAAATACAAGAAACACTCGAGAAATCCATAACTAAAGAAGCAATTGACGAATGGGGTCATAATGAAATGATGCGTCAAGTGCGTGAAGACTATTGGAGTCATCCGAATGCCAAAGGACTTGAAGATAAAAAATAAACAAGGACTTACTCCACGCCAGATGGAGGTGTATAATCTCATAAAGGATTATATTGAGGCGAATAATTTTGCCCCGTCGTATGAAGAGATAAAACAGCTGATGGGCTCGCGGTCCAAGGCCCACGTGCACGCATTTGTGCATCAATTAATCAACAGAGGATGGATAGGAAGAGGAAATGGCAGAAATCGGTCAATTTATATTTTGTAATGTGGCACTACTAGTGATATATTTGCTCAAAAGTTTTTTTTATTTTCGTACCGGGAACAAAACTGGTGCCACAGTGACACATTTGATGATTAATTCTTATAAATCAATACTTTATTATGTGGCACCTATGTGTCACTACTCTAGACAACGCAAGGCACTTTTTTGTTTTTTAGAAAATAAAATGAGTAAAAACTCAACTATACTGCGGGGTTTTAGATGGTAGATAAAAGATTGAGTGGTGCCACAAGTGGTGCCACAAATATGTCAAAAAAGTATCCAATTAGAGCTGATGGATTGACGGATAAACAGCGTGTATTTGTTAAGATATATTCTGAGAATGAGGGTAGACTAACACCGACAGAATGCGCAAGACAAGCTGGGTATAATGAAGATAGTGCAAATGTGAGGGCATCTGAATTATTGAATGGTAAAAGGTACCCAAAGGTTGTAGAAGCTTTAATTAAGAGGAGAGCTGAAATTGAGAGAACACACGAGGTTAAATTAAACAAGCATGTACAGGAGTTGGCGAGGTTGCGTGAGAAGTCTTTGTCTGAAAAGTCTTATTCCGCTGCTGTTAATGCTGAGCGGTTGCGCGGTCAAGCCGCAGGACTGTACGTGGAGCGTAAAGAAATCAGGACAGGAAGTATCGACTCTATGTCGCGTGAAGACGTTTTAAAACAATTAAAAGATTTAGGATTAACAGGTGAATTTAAAAAAGACGGAAATAAAACTGTCCTTTCGGTCGAAGAGAAATCCGATAGCGAAGGACCTAAGGACATCACGCCAGTGGAGTCAGAGGGTAGTAAAAAGCAAGAAGAAGTATGACCGTAAAGACAGAAACAAATTTCTGGAAGAGTGTAAAGACATTATTAGACGATGGTAATTATGTTGTCTCACGTCTTGAAAGTTATGTTACACCAGGATTCCCAGATTGTTTGATTTATCATAGAGATACAGGTTTCTTTACACTTGAATTAAAAGTGCTAGGAAGTAATAATAAAGTGACCCTATCTCCGTTTCAAATTGCCTGGAATATGCGTCATGCAATAGCAGGAGCACCCTCTTACATCTTACTTAGCCTACCTGTCAGTGGCACAGTCAAATTGTTTCATGGCTGTAAAACCAAGGACCTCGGCCAAAACAACGCGTTTTCTGTGCCCGGGTTGTACGAAGGAAGCCTCGCGGACCTCGATTTTGTCAAACTCCTCAAACTCCCAAACTCCCCATAACACATATCTCCATGGTCCGAGGGCCAGGATCCTGGCTGCCGGGCGCCCGGCGCGCCATCCTTTTCCCTGTCAAGTTCAAACTCCCAAACTCCCCAAAAACCTTAACCTTTATGCGTGGATCTTGGATCACCAGCCCTGACGCACCGGGCGCGCCGGTCTTCCAGTTCAGGGTTTGTCAAGTACTTGAAAAGTTATCCACAATTAATTTAAAATAGTTGTATATTTTGTGATTTGAAAATGTTATAATAAGGACATATAGAGAGTTGGTACAGTTTAGAAGAATTCGCCTTACTCTCTATATAGAAATAGAGTGTAGGTATATGTCCGAATTGGTGAAGTTTAGGGAGCCACATCTAAGAGTCCTTACTCTGTTTCTATTAACTAGAAATAGATTGGAGTAAACTATGGATCAAGACTTAATAAGAGTATTAGAAAAAATTGCTAATACTTTAGAAGAAAACAATACTGTATTAAATAGGATTGCAGATCATTATGATGGGGTTGTTCCCGTTATGACACGCAATGCAAAGCGAGCAGAATCACAAGCCGAGGAACTCGAGAGAGGATTTGGTCAACAAATAAAAGATATATTTAGACCACAAGAAAATTAACCCATAGGTTTGGGGAGCTTCAAACTCCCCAAACTCCCTAGTGTGGATAACCTGTGGATAACCTGTGGATAAGTGGCCGGGCGCCCGGCGCCCGCGGGACAAAACTCCCAAACTCCCTGTATAATAAACCGCAGAAATCTGCGGTTTTGTTGGAGCTTCGAGTTCCCGGGATCCCGTTACGCAGCGTCAAACTCCCAAACTCCCTTATGAAAAATACCCGAAAACTGGGGTTTTTTATCGGCAGCTGGGACGCACCGGGCGCGCCCGATCCCTTCGAGTGGTCAAAAGGAAATGAAAAGGATATTAAAAAGGTAAGGAAACTACCAGTTTTTCTCACCCGGGATCTTGACAGGAGGATGATCATGATCTATATGATCACCTGCATCTGGAGATGCTACAGCTAGAAAGAAGAAAGGAAAAGAATGGATTGGTTACCAATATTGATTCCCCTGAAATGGGTGTTAATTTGCGTGGTCCTGTATGCCATAATCTCTTCAGTGCTCTAAACTCCCCAAACTCCCAAACTCCCTAATTATCACCATGTTTCATGGTTCGTGGAGCTGGGTCCGGGACGCACCGGGCGCGCCGGGCATTAAATTTGCGAGATGTCAAATACTGAAAAGATATCCACAAGAATTTGGAAGAAAGGGTTGAGATGAATTACATTTGATGGTAGAATGATTACATTGGTTGTTAAAACGGTTTACCTAGTGATATCCCAACCAATAGCCAAGTGATTCGCGGAAACTTAACGAGCCGCAGGCAAAATGAGGCAAGATAAACGGAGTTATTCGGCTCTTGCCTCAAACTCCCAAACTCCCAAACTCCATAACAAATGTCATTAATGATTGCGATGTCCAGCCCGGGCAGCAGGTGAAGGTACTTCAGGGCAAAAAAAACTAGCCCTTCGGGGCTAGTGATATTCGATAATTATTATGATTGTCATAACAACTCCTTATTTTTTGGTTTTTTCCTTATTTATAATCTGTTTGTGAATAGCTTTACCAATGATATAAGCTGTTGTATCAAACTCTAGCTTACCACTCATAGCTTTAAGACTAATGTCGTTTTTAATTTCTTTTAACTCTTCTTCTGTGATTGTTATTGTGTATGTTTTTGTTTGTTTCATATTATATAAGATAGTAAAATTTCCTGAGGACTAAACACCCTATACTAATAATTTGACCCAAATTTAAATATATTCAAGTTTATCTGTGGATAACTTTTGCCCGGGCATAAAAAAAGGGCGAATTAAATTCGCCCTTTTAATCGACCCAATGGGAGTCTATATCATTGAGTCAAACCCAATCGTTTAAGTAAATATCCAATGTCATTTTGGATATGTTGAATTAGTTCTTTCCCTCCATTGTTTGAGTTTTGGCTAGACCATTCAACGATTGAATTACATAATACCCCAGATATTAGCTTCCAATCTGGAGAGTCTTTCATTGGGGGTTTTGATATTAATTGCTCTAAATCCCCAATAGAATTTTTGTCTTTAACGTATTCAACTAGTTCCTTGATTACAGGACTAATATCAACTTTGTTGTGTGTAGTTATTTCATTAGGCATTTTTACCTCTTTCTATTGGATAACTTTCAAGTAATATTGACAGCAACTCATTTGCTGTCAATTCATGGTCTTTGCGGATCATGTTAAATTTTTCTTTAATATTCTTACTTACGCCAATACTATAAGTTTTTGGAAATGTTGGCACTTTTTTAGCTTTAGCTTTGGAAAATTCTTCCAATCTTGCTTTTAAAGAATGTGGCATTAGTTTTGACTCCAATCTGTAATAACCATACCAAACATAAAGCCATTCATTAACAGCATAAACTTATAAGCCAAGCCATTAGTAAAATTGCTATCCATGTAAAGTAAGCATAATTGGAAAGTCAACAGCATTAATGCTGTTGACCATATTAAAGTTATAGGATTAAATTTCATATTTCGACTCCATTTATTTTAGTGATAGTTAATGGATTAATATTAGCCCAACGTCTATGTTGTGGCTTTAATCCATTACCAACACGATAAGCAAGAACATAATCATTATGTTCTTTTACATTTGTTGGAACAGGATTGTTGGTATGTCTCCAAGCATATCCACCAAGAATACCTCGTTTAACTTTAGAGATAGTTCCTGCATTATTAACCCATTCGCAAGAGAAGAAACCCATTCCTACTCTACGTTTGAATTCTTGTTTGTTCATAATTAGACTCCTTTCTATTTCTATATAGTAGCTAGGGAGTTTGATTATATATCCACTAGCTACTATGACTATTTATATTAATTATCTTATATCATAACTAAATAATAAGTGTTGTTGTATTATTGCAACAATGCACATTAGTTGTGGATAACCTGTGGATAAGTCGCCCGGGCATTATGTCACATGCGACAATATGTCGCAGCTTGCGCCCGGGACTTCTTGCGCTCGCTTTGCTCGCGCCCGCTACAATCTGCGAAACCCGAGACAAACTGTGGGGGTATCCCCCCCTTTTCCATTAAGCATGCTTTGATTTTTGTAAAGGCAAGTCTGAGGGTGACAATCACGTATAAAAACGTTATAATTGGAGTCTCTAAAAAATTTTTAAAAAATGGAAAATGTTTCTAAATTAGAATCCTTAGATACGAATACGCTGAAGTTGATTCTCAAGAATGCTTTAGAAGAAAAGCGTGAAAAAGCGCAAGGAGACTTCCTTACTTTTGTTAAACACGTTTGGCCAGATTTCGTTGAAGGAAAGCATCATCGAATATATGCTGAAAAGCTAAATCGTATTGCCAATGGTGAGCTTAAAAGACTTATTGTTAATATGCCACCAAGACATACAAAATCAGAATTTGCATCAAATTTATTTCCGGCGTTCTTCATGGGCCGCCATCCAAAGGCCAAGCTCATTCAGACAACGCACACAGGGGAATTAGCTATTCGCTTTGGACGTAAGGCGAAGAATATGATAGAGTCAACAGAGTATGAAAAAATCTTCCCCAAAGTTGCCCTCGCTGCGGACTCTAAAGCTGCAGGCCGTTGGGAGTCTAATCATGGAGGCGAGTATTTTGCTGCTGGTGTTGGTGGTGCTATTACTGGTAGGGGTGCTGATTTACTTATTATTGACGACCCTCACTCCGAACAAGATGCTCTTAGCCCTTCTGTGCTTGAGTCTCATTATGAATGGTATACTTCTGGTCCTCGTCAGCGTCTTCAACCAGGTGGTGCGATAGTATTAGTAATGACAAGGTGGTCTGTTAAAGACCTCACTGGTAAATTACTCGAGGCCCAAGGCAAAGATGACCTTACAGATAAATGGGAAGTTGTAGAATTTCCAGCCGTCATAAACGACAAACCCATGTGGGGTAATTTTTGGTCCATGAAAGGTTTAATGGGTGTCAAGGCATCTATTCCCTTAACCAAGTGGCAAGCACAATGGATGCAACAACCTACATCCGAGGAAGGTGCAATCATAAAACGTGAATGGTGGAAGATGTGGGAAGATAAGAAGATTCCAGAATTACAATACATAATACAGTCATACGATACAGCTTTCTCCAAGAAGGAGACAGCCGATTACTCTGCAATCACCACTTGGGGTGTATTTACACCACAGGAAGGGGGAAAGCAGAGTGTTATACTTCTCGATGCTAAAAGGGGCCGTTGGGAATTTCCAGAGCTTAAAAAGAAAGCGCAAGAGGAGTATAAATACTGGGAGCCGGAAGTAATTCTCGTGGAAGCGAAAGCTTCGGGGCTACCACTGACACACGAGCTACAAAAAGCCGGCATCCCAGTTATTAACTTTACACCATCAAAGGGAAATGATAAACATACACGAGTTAACAGTGTCGCTCCTCTTTTTGAGTCAGGTGCCGTTTGGGCACCAAGGGACAAAAGTTGGGCTGAGGAAGTGATAGAAGAGTGTGCTGCGTTTCCATTCGGAGACCACGACGATTATGTTGACTCCATGACGCAAGCGTTAATGCGCTATCGTCAAGGTTATTACGTCGAGTTAAAAGACGACTTTAAAGAAGAAAAACCCTACCGACATAAGAGAACGTATTACTAATGCAGTTTGATAGTACAAAAGATCATCCAAAGCCACCTTTGTATGGATTAGCTAATCTAGTCGCAAGTGCGGGCAAGAAAATAGGAATGGACTGGCCAGTGGCTGGTGGTGCGGGATTTATGCGTAAGTTTGCACCTTTTGCACCTGGTGATAAGTGGGACTGGTCAAGAGCTAATATACAAGATTGGAAAGAACATGGTATTTCTAATATAGAAAATATCGCTGATCCAGGACGTGAACACGGTCTTTTTGATTATTTTAACATTTGGAATCCAAGCGTGCTTCGAGGCCCAGGTGAAATAGAAAAATGGTTTCATCCAGCTACTGAATGGGCTACTAAAAAAGTTATGCCTGAAAGCTGGAGACAAGGATTTAAAGACTGGAAGGGTGAAGGAAGTCTTATTGATAAAGGATTAGATAATGTTGAAAACTGGCTCAATGAAAAAGGTGAGTACATCGAGGAACGTGGTATGCATCCAACGGATGCGTGGGCATTAAAAATGCTAGGATACGATGATGATCAAATCGCTGAAATGAATCAGAACATGGCAAATGTTTTAAAAAATGCTGATGCGGATGTAAGATTTAATGAATTTGGATTTGATGATCGTAAAGATAAAATTTCTATTTTTGGTGATGGTGTTCATTCTGTCCCAACTGAACTACAGCAGAAATATACAAATTTACAGGACGTTGTAGCAAACGCGGGTGGCGAACGTGCGATTATGGATAACATGGAAGGTATTTGGAAAAATCCAGCTTACTATAAGGTTGATGCTGGTAGTAATTATTTTAATTACGTTTCAAATTTTGATTCATCTTTCGCCCAAGATATTTCAAAGCAGGCGTTTTTAAATAACGCGGATGCAGTGAAGTTAGCACAAATAGTTGGTGCAGAAAATACAAAAAATATGGATTTGTTTTTTATTGATACTTCACAGGGACCTGTGGAAAATTTGAATATGGTAATGAATAATTGGGAAGGGGATGAAAATTGGAACCCAACAAAATTATTAACAAGTAATTCCCCAACACTTGTTACAGCATTGCGACAAATTGCTACAGGAAATAGTATGAGAGATAATGATAAAGAATTTGCTTTAGAGCAAGGAAAGCAATATGCATTACACGCAAGTGATGTAAGTAATAATATTCGTGATGCTTATGATATGGTGGAAAATAAAGAAAACTATATGTTCTTTTCACCATCAGAAAAAACATCCGCTGCAATTTTTGATATGCGAGAATTACCTTTTATAGGAGATTTGAATTTGGGCTCAGAAAAATTTAAAGGTTTAAAAGAATCTTTTGCGCATGGAACAGAGACTCCGTGGATGGATACGCCGGAAAAATTAAAACCATATGAAGCGTTTCTTAAACGTGAACATGTACAATATGTTCCTGGATCAGGATTACAAGTTGTCCCCTATGATGATGAACTAATTTCAAGTCAACAAGAAGCGTGGGCCGCGTTGGATCCAGAAAAACAAAAAGAATTAATGTCCTTATGGCATGCACCAGTTGACGCAGCTATTGTAGGAGCAGTTGCAAAAAGGCCAACAAAAAAATTAATAGATAGAGGAATACGATCTCTTGATATTGACCCATTAATGTCAAGAGCCATTGATCAAGCGGCAAGAGATATGATGATACAAGAAAGGATGCAATTAAGATAATGGCTCCAAAAGGACAAGGAAAAAGAACTAAAATTACAGGTGGTATTAAATATGACCCACTTATAGATACAGCTTGGTCAAAAGATATGCCATTACATTTATTTGATACAAAAGAAAAAATTACAACCGACGCTATTGAAGCAAGTCCCACTATGGTCAAGGATATTATAAAACCAGACATCCAAACAGTGAAAGAAAAAGTTAATTTAGATTTAGAAATGGGCGATATAAATTTAATTGGTGATAAGCGTGTCATTACTGCGGATACTTTGTTAAAACCAGAAGTTAATGTAAAAATAAGTGAGGCTGCAAAAGAAAGAGATAGATCAAGCACACAAATTACTAATGCCCTTAATGCCCACAATAATATTTACAGACCTGTTTTAGATTTAATACAAGAAAACCCTGAAATAAGTTTAGGTGATGCTGTAAGGAAAGTTAATCCAGGAAAAGCAGATAATACTATATCAAACATAATTAATAGAAATTTTGATAGAAATATGCTCAATTTAAAAGAACTATTGCCTGAGAAAGAATTTAAAAATTATGAAAGTGTTTTTAATAAATTTCAAGAAGCAAGAGAAGCATATAAAACAGAATCTTTAACACTACCAAAAAAATTGGAAAGTGAAATTCATACTTATAAAAGTGGTGAGGGAATAAAACAAAGAGATAAATATAAGAAGTTTTTTGGTGAGGGAGTATTGCAAGCTGAACATACCATGATGCGCCCTGATAAATATCAATTAGTTGAATTGGGTAAAAAAGATGTGGCCGTAGAATTTCGTCAGCCAGAATATGCAACAACTAAAAAAAGAAATGAAACAATTAAAAATGAAATTGCAAGAGCTATTAAAAGACAACTTGTTAACAAAGATAAAATTCTTCAAGAAATACAGGAAGCAGCTAGGACAAAACAATCAAATTCTCTTCCAATTTTAAAAGAACAATTAAAAAAAATAGAGGATGTAATTAAAGAACAACATGAAAAAGCAGAAAAATTAGGATTAGAACTTGCAATAGTAAATAAAAATACTGGAAAGGTAACTTATCATGGTAAGCAGTATAATAATATGGTAGAATTATATAAATCATTTAAAGATTTAAAATATAATAAAGGTGGTTATATACAATCATCATTAACAAGCGTAGACGAGGTATTAAATGGCATTTGATCCAGAAGTATTAGAACAAGCAGTTCCACCACTAAATCCCAATGAAGGATTAGTGCAGTTGGCGATGGCGAAAGGAAAAGGAAAAATTCCTTTAATGAAGGATCCAACAATTCGTCCTGATCCACTCAAAGAACTTGATTTAGATATTCCATTAAAGATTGAAAAAGGTAAATCATTAGAAGATTTAAAATCAGAGAAGTTAAATCTGGAGACAGAAATAACTGCAATAGAAAAATCTGATCAATTTAAGTCCCTTGAAGAAGGTCCAATAGCAATTGATAAGATTCAAAAGAATGAAGATGTTATTAATATTTTAAATGAACAAATTAACGCTATAGAAAACACCAAAAAACCAGAAGTTGTTGAAGGTGTAATTGATTTTGGCATGGATCAGCCTGTTATGAAATGGGCAACGCCAGATGCAATACGTGAAATTAACCAAGATCGCTTTACAATTGGACAATTAATGAGCATGTTAAAAGAAAAAGTATCAAAAACAGAGCTTGATGAGACAAGTTTTATCCCAGCATTGCAAAATTCAGCATATTTGAAGGGTGCTTTTCAATTAGATAAGGGCCAATTACTAAAAACTCCTATAAAAGGGGTAAAATTGGATAAAATTCAAGATGTTGGACCGGATGGAAAGGTTATTGAGACACTTTTTAAGGTAGTAGAGGATAATAGAGCGTTTGATATGAACACTGTTATTACAAAAGAGCAAGCATTATCAGTTTTTGGTGATGTTGCGCCTAAAATTAAGGCAAATATGTTCTCTTCACAACCAATTAAGGCTGCAATGAAAGAATTTCAGACTTTTTTGACGGCGAGAGGGTCAACTACCTATACAAGAGGGCAACAAATAGAAGGACCACTTAAAAATCGTCCTTTAACGCGTGAAGGAGAAAATTTACGTCAAATGATATTAAGTGATTTAAATATGGTCGCTGAAGGATTAACTCAAAAAGAGAGTGGTAATCAGGCAACCGGAGAAAGATTTACTTCTATTTCTGTTGATGCAGGGGCACGTGATGCGGCGATAAATCGCTTAAATACCTTTTTTAGTGATAATTACGGCGTTAAAAATGTGTTTGAAAACGGAATTGACATTTATTCAACAGATATACCCGCATATGTGAAAAGAGCAGGTAATATTTGGTTAGATATCCTTAAAGGACGTGGTTTAAACTATCAAACAGAAGGAAAACCATCACATGGGTCAACGCAGTTTCTTCCAGGCTCCATGAACCAATCAGAACTTGTTTTTCACTATGAACCAGGTCGATTACGTCAAAATGAGCCAAAATACTCAAATGACCACAGTTTTCCAATAACTCTTGATAATATTTTCGTTTGGACGCGTTTTTCTGATCGTTATGACAATAAAAACCGTAAATTGCTTTTTGTAGAAGAAATCCAGTCCGATATGCATCAAAAAGTGCGTGGTGGTACTAAAAAATATGTAATGCGGCAGGATAAGCCAAATCCAAAGGTAAGAAAGCTACAGGATCAATTACAGCAATTACAAAAAGAGTTAAACCAAGAATGGCAACCTAACGATCCACGTAGGGAGCAAGTTCGTGTTGAAATTAAAGCACTAGAACAAAAATTAGAAAAAGAAGGAGTTTTAGCAGGTGATACAACAGAAGGGCCTTTCAAGAAGTCAGAACATTACGCTAACTTTGCATTGAAAAATGTTATTCGTTATGCATTGGATAATGGATATGAAGGTATAGCACTTATTAGTGGAAAAGCAAAAAACGTGGCAAATAATAATAGTGCTGGATCAAAACAAGCGAAAGGAACACTTGCGGCGTATGACCGTATTTATGCAAAAACACTAAGAGATATTGCTAATGATAAGAAGCTTTACTTTCCTGAAACAGGTGTTATTATTAAGGATGGAAATGGTGTCAACTGGGCACATCTTCCAGCTATTATCTTTAATGAAAAATCAATAAAAGAAATTAGAGGAGATGGATTTAAAACATACAAGTCAAAAGGTGGTTTTGTATTAAACCCAAGAAGGGAGATCATGAAAAATGTTGTCCCAACACTATAATGATGATATAAGGAAATAGGTATGCCCCCAAAAAATCAAATAGAGAAAGCAATTAAGGCATTGGCAAACGCTGGTGTTGAAGTTGGTGCAAATGAACGCGCAGTGGATGTTGAAGTTCCACAAGAAAATACAGTCGCATTTGAACCGGACGTTGATATTAATGAATTACCAGATGGCGGTGCGGATGTAAATTTTGATCCAAATGCACCTATTGATAAATCACAAATTGCATTTGGTGATAACTTAGCAGAATATATTGAAGATAATGATTTACAGAAATTATCCAATGATTTAATTGCTTCATACGAAGCAGATAAGTTTTCAAGAAAAGATTGGGAAGATACTTACACTAAAGGACTCGATATGCTTGGATTTAAGTACGAGGACCGCACGCAACCTTTCCAAGGTGCAAGCGGTGTTATCCATCCACTCTTAGCAGAATCCGTTACACAATTTCAAGCACAAGCATATAAAGAATTATTACCACCAGGTGGACCCGTTAATACAGAAATAGTTGGTGAAATTACACCTGAGTTGGAACAACAATCTAAACGTGTAAAAGATTACATGAATTATCAAATTACACACATCATGAAAGAATATGACCCTGATATGGATCAATTATTATTTTATTTACCATTATCCGGTTCAGCATTTAAGAAAACATATTATGATGCGGCGTTGCAACGTGCTGTTTCAAAATTTGTATCTAGTGAAGATTGTGTTGTTAATTACATGGCATCATCATTAGAAGATGCAATACGAATAACACATGTAACAAAAGTTGATGAGAATACATTACGTAAACAACAAGTAGGTGGATTTTACCGTGATGTACCTATTACATCAGGTTCAGTTTCAACATTAGATGATACAAAGGATAAGATAGATGAACTCCAAGGAACAAGTGATAGTACAGCTGGTGACGAGGAACACGTTCTTTTAGAAATGCATGTTAATGCAGATGTTCCAGGGTTCGAGGACCAGGATGGAATTAAACTTCCATACATTATAACAATAGATCAATACTCAACAAAAGTTCTTTCCATTCGAAGAAACTGGAATGAACAAGACCAATTAAAAAATCGCGTAGATTATTTTACACACTACAAGTTCCTCCCAGGATTAGGCTTCTATGGATTTGGCCTAATACACATGCTTGGTGGATTGTCAAGAACTGCAACAAGTGTTTTGCGACAGTTAATTGATGCAGGTACTCTTGCCAATCTTCCAGCAGGTTTCAAATCACGTGGCATGCGTATACGTGATCATGATGAACCGTTGCAACCCGGAGAGTTTCGCGATGTTGATGTTACAGGACAATCAATAAAAGAATCTTTATTACCACTTCCATACAAAGAACCTTCGCAAGTTTTATTTGCATTATTAGGTTTCTGTGTTGATGCAGGTAAATCATTTGCAGCAATTGCAGATATGAAAATGGGTGAAGGTAATGAACAGAATCCAGTTGGAACAACTTTAGCACTACTTGAGCGTGGAACTAAAGTGATGAGCGCAATTCATAAAAGATTGCATTATGCACAAGGTGTTGAGTTTAATATGCTTGCGCGTTGCTTTAAAATGTTCCTTCCACCAGAATATCCTTACATGGTGCATGGTGGAAATAAAATGATTAAACAAAATGATTTTGATGATCGTGTTGATATATTACCAATATCTAATCCAAATATATTCTCCATGTCACAACGTGTTATGTTGGCACAACAGCAATTGCAATTAGCAATGGCTAATCCAGCTTTGCATAATATTCGTGAAGCATACAGAAGAGTATACCAAGCGTTGGATGTTGATAATATAGATGCATTATTAAAACCAGATCCAGAACAACCATCTCCAATGAGTCCAGCAATGGAAAACTCACTTGCTATGAGGGGCACACAACCAAAAGCGTTTCCACAACAAAATCATAAATCACACATGGATGCACACGGCGAATTTGTAGCAACACGTATGGTTCAAATTAATCCACAATTGTACGCAATGATGGAAGGACATATATTGGAACACATTGCACTTGTTGCAGCGTTGCAGGTTGAAGAAGAAATGAAACAGCAAACACAACAAGTTCAACAAATGGCACAGCAAGCACAACAGAATCCACAAATGGGTCAGCAAGTACAGGCAGCAGTACAGGAATTACAAAATCAAAAAGAAGCACGTGTTGCTGAACTAGAAGCTGAAATGGTTGCTGAAATGGCTAAAAGAGAAAAAGAAGCAATGGAGAATAACCAAGATCCACTTGTTCGATTAAAACAACAAGAAATTGATCTTAAAGCTGCTGAAATGAGCATGAAAGGCGAAGTAGAAGATAATAAGCTTATGGCGGATATTGGTATAGAAGCTGAAAAACTTGATCTTGAACGTGATAAGTTAAAAAGCGGAATACAACAAACTATTGTCAAAGAAGGATTAAGTGCTATAAAGGAGTCTAATCAAGAAACAATTGATGAAATAAAAGAGAATATGCAAACCTTGCGTGAAGATAAAAAACTTCGCAGTACAGAAAGAGTTGCAGCGATGAATGCAAGATCGAGGAATAATGGACGAACAAATAAAAATAATAAATAAAGCTATGCGGTCCTTAGAGAAGACTGCAAGAAGTGAGATTAAAAAAGATGAAGATAAGTTACTTGTTGCAAGTGCGTTAATGGCAGTGACAAGAAATTTGTACGTCGAAACAATTGGCGCTGATGATACAGCCCATGTTTTCGCTAGTATTGCTGATAGTTTTATCTTGACTGAAGATATACTCAAGCAATATAAACCAACAATACATTAGGAGGGAAACATGAATTTACTAAAAGATTTATGGGGACATCTAAAAGAGTGGAATGAATGGAAAATGAAGGACTGGATCAAGGCCGGAATTGTAGTCATTGTTGTTCTTGTTGTCCTTAAAGTTATTATAGTTCCAGGTGCGTAATGGCTAGTGCACGTGGAAAATCACGCCAAAGACGGGGTGAATTTATCAAACAACAAAGACGTTTGGGGAAAGGGGCTAATGTCCCTATTCCCCGAAGTTTTAGTGGAAAAATTGCGAAGAAAAAAGGCGATCCAGATTACCCAGATCGTTGGGATGTTAGACTCGGACAAGGGATAGCTAATATTGTAACGGGCGCCGGTGGCAATTTTAAAGATACGGCGACTGACGTAAAAGATAAATTTACTGGCTGGATGTCTCAAGGTGCAAAAGAAAGATTTTTAGGATTACCAAAAGCTGCAATAGATGCAGCAACAAGAAATGCTGAAGAAGTAGAAGCGGCTAAAAGGGACGATGATGAATTTACATGGGGTGGAGATCCCATTGCTGTGGATAAAGGATCACCAGCATATCAATTTTTATTAAATCAAATGGAAGATAAGGATGCCTTTAGAGAAGCTGTGAAGGATGATAAAGTTTTTTATACAGGGTTGGAGGAAATGAGCGGCGATAAATATGATGCAAGTCATCCTGGTCTTATTGCGCTACTAAACGATCCATCAAGATTAAAAGATATGGCACCTATTCGTGCGCTTAACTACATGCGTAGCATTACAGGTGACCCAAGTAATATGGGATTTGATGAATTTGAAGCATGGCGACAAGCCGAAGGAAGAACAGAAGAAGAAAAAGGATTAACAGCGACACAAATTGCAAAAAGATTATTACCACAATACCAAGCAGCAGCAGATGAAATGTACGGAGATGGATTTATTGCTGATAAAGCAAGAGAATATGTTGATGTAAATCCTGCAATAATGAATTATCGAGATCCAATTAGAAATATGGTGGCACCAACCGCAACTGGTCAAAGCATGATTCCAGATCTTAATCCAAGAATACCATATCAAGATGCTAGTGCAGAAGATGTTTCAATTTCAGGTATAAAAGAATATAATAAAAGCATAGGAATTGATCCTGATCCTGGTTGGTGGTCTTATCCAGTAGGAATGGATCAGCGCCCAAATACTACATCACATTGGTTACGAGGAATTTATCCAAATTATACACCAAATCCAATATTAAATGAAATAGAAGGTATGGATGAACAGGAATTATTGGATTGGGGAGCACAAAATCCTAATGAAGCAAAAGTTTTAGGATTTAATCCATATTATTCAAACATGTGGATTGACTAATGCCAGGTGGATACGGAACATCAGGACCATGGGGCTCATCCGGTGATAAAGGATATGTAGCACCATCCTCAACAGGGACACCTAATTTTGGTGGACAAGGAACTGGCGGCGCGAATCAACCACCGATTGTAGATCCACCGATTGTAGATCGTAATATTATTCAAGAAGGCATAGGAAGTTTAGGTGGAGCTTTACATGGAGATGAAATATATCAACCTGAAATTAGAAATAATTATGATGTACTAGATGCATTCACGGATTTATCAAAGATACATGGACAAACATATTATACTGATGCTGATCAAACACCTGCAGGAATGCCTATACCAACTAAATACGGTAAGAGTTGGGATTTTAATCCTAACAATCCAGATAATTTAATTGGAATGGATACACATACTTTAGGTAGTATGATTGCAGTTGATTCAAGTGGAAAACCTATACTTGATTCAGGGGGAAAACCTGTTTTTACCAGTTTTGGAAAACATTTATATGATCATATGCATGATGAAGGTTTTATAGGACAAAATCAATCTGTAGGTGATCCAAGTGCTCTTCAGGATTATGTTGATACTTTTTCTTTTGATGAACTTCACGATTTGGAAAGAGATTATTTTGATCAAAATTGGTATGGAATGGATGATTTTGATTATAATTTCTATGGTGGAGTAGGACCACCAAGAACTGATACTGGTATGCAAGATCTTGGAGTATGGGGAGCTACCCCATTATCAGAAATTGAATCAGTAGGTTTTGATCAATTTGTTCCGCAATATGAAAAAGAATTTACAGAAGAACGTATTGCATCACCTTTACATGTAAAAGGTATGACACCTGCTGGTTTTGAGTATTTAGGATCACCAGAATTTGGAACACGTTTTTATGAAGTTTAATAGGAGAATAGAATGTTACAATTATTATTAAAACCATTATTAGGCGTTGCAGGACAAGCAGTTTCTGGCTTTGTAGAGACAAAAAAAGCAAAGGCCCAATTGAAATTGACAGAAGTTCAAGCAGCAACCAAATTGAAACAAGACCAGATCGCCGGAAAAGTGGCGTGGGAAGCATCAGCCGTAGACCAAATGAAAGGGTCGTGGAAGGATGAGCTAATTTTAATTTGTCTTTTGGGGCCTGCCGTTTTAGTATTTTTTCCAGGAATGACAGAGCATGTTGAAAGAGGGTTTGTTGCACTTCAGCAACTTCCGGATTATTACAAGCATCTTTTATACATCGCCTGCTCAGCAAGTTTTGGAATTAAGGCTGGAAAAGGGGCAATGGGATTAATTAAGAAAAAATGATGGAGAAACTTATAACGTTGTTAGTAGGATTACTAATGGCACTAGGTGGATGGACATTAGCTAGAACTTTTGAACTATCAACTGTACAAGCTGTCAATGAAGATAAGATTGACAAGTTGGAAAGACAAGTTGAAAAATTAGAAGATCAAATGGATGATATGATGAAGATGGACGAGGATATTGTTCGTCAACATGAAGATTTGTTTAAACAATTATCTGAAGATAAGAAAGGAAAATATAGCTACTAATGATTACACCGCAAAGATTAACAGCATGGCGAATATTTCCAAGATTATTAATAACACTTTACGGGTTTGCTTTTTACAGGACTACAGAATGGTTTATGGCGCTACCTGACCCAACAAACGCACAGTCTGCTTTTGTTTCAGTCATTGTAGGTGCTGGCGCAGCATGGTTTGGGCTGTATGTAGGTGGAACACGACAATCAAAGCCGGAAAATAAAGAACAAGCTTGATAAAATTTGAAATTTAGTGTATAATGCGCATAAATGAAAGATGAGACCGCTATTTATCTAATTCTAAAGAGAATTAGGGAGCGCAAAGAACAAATGAAAAACATTATCGCTAATGGAATTCATAGTTTTGATGAGTATAACAAAGCTGTTGGTGAATACAAAGGCTATAATATAATGGAACAGGAAATACAAGACCTGCAGAAAAAAGAAGATGGAGATACCGAAACGTAAATTTGCCTTAGAAGAAAAAGATTTATCAATAGAGGCGGATAAAAATAATAAGGTGGCGGAAGACAAAGAGAACCGCTTTCTTAAAAAAATTCAAGAAGAAGCAACCGATAATATAAAACATCTACCTACCGATAAGGTATTGGATCGTTTACCTGACCCCACAGGATGGAGACTTCTTATTCTCCCATACAAGGGACAAGGAAAAACAAAGGGTGGCATAATATTGTCCGATGAGACAATCGAGGAGAGGGGATATTCAACCGTTACTGGTTTAGTCCTGAAAGTTGGACCTGATGCCTATAAAGATGAAAAGAGATTTCCAGACGGACCATGGTGTAAGAAAAATGACTGGATTATATTTGGTCGTTACGCCGGATCCCGTTTTGGAATCGAGGGTGGTGAAGTGAGAATACTTAATGATGACGAGATAATTGCTGTGGTAAAAGACCCAGAGGATATCTTGCAATATAAATAAACAGGAGTAAATTATGCCTGCAGAAGAAGCCACT